>ERZ809198.18-NODE-18-length-124224-cov-19.063228_pt1 | contig 124224 bp, 112 predicted proteins | sample MGYA00520793_ERZ809198 | MGnify/ENA primary metagenome ERZ809198 (study PRJEB31570, sample SAMEA3213005) | Homo sapiens | biome: human-gut; feature: human gut; material: fecal | place: Sweden | collected 2011 ... | reverse complement strand
GGGGAGCCATAACAGAGTAGTTTTTATAGCTACTCTGTTTTCTTTTGCTTATTTTGGCTCTATGTCAATAGTTGGGGTAAACCCGAAAAAGAAGAATTGAAATGAACAAGCGATAGTAAATCAAGCTATCGCTTGTTTTTACATTTGGTGAGAAAAGATATGTAAAATACGGTTACGGAAACGCTTGCCACAGGAGCAACGATATCGGCGCTTATAAAGATGAATAAAGATTTGCTTGCCAAAGGCAGGAATATCCTTTATAGGCTGTTCACGATAATCGTGAACCTTATCAGTTAATTTACCGCAACAGGGGCATTTATGAGGTTTTCTTTTTAATCGGCAGTTAATATGGATTGAATTATCAATTTCTTCAAGTTTTTCTATATCAACATCTTGCAATCCTAAGAGCTTTTCGGTAAAATATTTGTAGAGCATATTTGTTCCTCCGTTTCTGGTTTCAGATACGCTCTAAGTAAAAGGGAAAAATAAGCAGTAATATTTAATATAAATCAAAAATTAAGGAGAGTTGAATTTTGGAAAAGGGTAGAAATTTGCGTAGCGTTAATACTGACGGAGGGGTGAATTTGCAATTCAAACTTTTGTCGGCAATCGGAATTATCATTATAGTTTCCGGACATTGTTATCATGGCGGAATGGAACTTGCTTATAACTGGTTTCCGCCGTATTCGTATAATTTGGCACTGTTTGTATTTATATCGGGATATTTTTACAAAACCGATTATGAAGAAAATATCGGAAAATACATATGGAAACGAACAAAGCGGCTTCTTATTCCTGCGTATCTGTGGAATATATTTTACGGTGGAATGGTTGCATTTCTCGGTTTGTTTGGATTTACTATAGGTGCAAAGCCTGATTTATACAATCTTTTTGTTATGCCGTTTGTTGACGGTGAGGCTTTTCAATATAACCTTGGTTCATGGTTTGTGTACCCGCTGTTTTTGGTTTGTATAATAAATGTGCTGTTCAGAAAATTTTTGAAACTGATTCACCTTGACAATGAATTTATAGTTTTGATAGTATATCTCGCAATCGGAATGATAGGAATTAACACTGCAATAGAAAATCCGACTGCAATTAACGGTATAGTGAAACTTTTTGTCAGAACAATGTTTTTCCTGCCGTGTTATGAATTCGGACGCTTTTATAAAGCTGTGCTTGAAAAGAAAGACACTCTCAATAATGTTGCGTACTTTGCAATTATATTTGTTGTACAGCTGATACTTTTAACTTTTTGCGAAAATTTGGAGTACACGCCGTCATAGTTCACTAATTTCAACAACGGTTTTGTAATTCCGTATATCTCGTCAATCACAGCAATTGCATTTTGGTTGAGAGTTTCAAGATTGCTTGTACCTGCCATAGGAAACAGCAAGCTTGTAAGGCTTATAGCTGACAACACATACGGAATTATGGTAAATCAGCTTGTAGGCTTTATGTGCCTAAAATTTGTATTCTACGGATTAAGCTGCATTACTTCAGGCTCATTGTTTGGTGACTTTAATATTGCATCATTTAAATCAAGTATATGGTACTACTATCTCCCAAACGGTTTGCAACAGTGGGCTTTTGTATATCTTATATTTGGTCTATTTGTACCGATATTAATTAGCATTATTTTAAATAAAATCTGTAATATTGTACGCCCTTCTTCTTACTTAAAAAAGATATAGTTCCTCTGAAACAGGACTGTAACAACAGTAAACTTAATTAAAGGAGATGCAATGAAACAAAGTTTACATATCAAGAGGTCTATAGTTATGAATAAAAAAAGTTGTATTTCTGTTCTGCGTGGACGGTCTGACAGGTTTCAGACAAGCTATTGAAGCGGCTTTTCCAAATGCACAAATTCAGCGTTGTATCATTCATCAGATACGCTCAAGCACAAGGTTTCTCTTGTTAAGTGTTGACCTTTTGTGTGTTTGTGTAAAATTAAGTGTATCCATAGTGATGATTTTCTTTCAAATTTAGGTGTGGTAACTTAATTCTATTACGAAATCGTTTCTATGGATATTCTTTTTTATTCTTTCATCTTCATTTTACAATTTGCTAACCATAATTTATTATTGTTACCCCAACATTTAGAATAAAACCATAAAAAGAACAGGTACAATCGGAAATTGATTGTACCTGTCGGTTTTAAAGATTAAGTTTTAAAAGCTCTTTTGCAGTGATGTCAACAAGATGTTCGCATTTCTTTGCATTGTCGTTAATAATCGAATCAAAGCCGAAAGAACTATGATTTTCAGAGTCGGGATAAGTGATTTTTTCGATATTATCAAGACCTGCCTCATATGATTTCTGTATGGAAATTTATGCGACTCGGTAGATAAACCGTTTTTCATAATCCATACTTGGTTTTGACTGTCAATTGCAGGGAATGTTATAACACTTGCGGCACCGTATTTAGTCAGTGACGGAACACCGGCTGAAAAATGCTTGTCTTTAATTGCTTTGTAAAAACTTTCAATAAAATAGGAATTGTTGGCTTTTATGTTGTTGATCTTAACACATAAAGCCATTAGTAACCCCTTTCATTATGTATAAGATCAGTTTGTACCCCATACATTACCGTCTTTGTCAGTATATTTACCAGCAATAACCATAATAAGGTCAACAAGCCAACCAATACCACAAGCACCGCCTGTAAGAAGCCAAATTACGCCCGTACCGATTTTACCTGTCAAAAATCTGTGTACACCTAAACCACCAAGGAAAAATGTGATTAAAATTGCACCTGCTTTACTCATAAACAATTACCTCATTTCTTTAATTTTTTGATTGCATATTTTTGTTTACAACTAATATAATACACATTAATGACAAGAATTGCAACTATTTGGCATAAAAGTCAATTTACTGGCAAGAATGGCAGATTAAGGAGAAACGGTGGTATTTGTAAATGATGTTTAACACACAAAGTTTAGTTTAATAAATTCAAAATTTAGGTCAACCCTTTTTAAAGGGTTGCGGGTTTGGGCAGAGCCCATTAAATAATAAAAGCGAACTGATTTGTAATTAAAACAAACAGTTGTAATTATATTGTAGAATAACCAAACTTTAGATTAATCAAGATTTTAATATAAAACAAAAGTAAAGACTAATGAGTGGCAGAAAGTAAGAAAGCTGCACTTGAGCAGTCTTAGAATAAGATACTCTAAAGGATGCAAAGGTTTTTGTGTGTTGCTAATTTGCCCTTGAAAAGAGGCAAATTAGTAGTTTTAGTAGCGTGCCTTTTCTTTTGTTGCTATCGCAATTTTTATGCTCTCGCCGTTATGTTCAAGCCGCCAAACGGCAAGCCATTTGGCTATCAAAATTTGCGACAGCATAAAGCATTTGTGGGCGTTGCCCACACCCACAACCTTTGAAAAGGTTGACCAAACTTTTATATTCGGGACGGAAAGTTTATCTTTTTCTTTACTTTGTTGCCCGACCGATAATTTCCTAAAACCTAATCCCACCAACTTTGACAAATAATAAAAAGCCGACAAACATAGTACAAAACTAAGTTTGTCGGCTGAATTTTTATATCATATTATGCTGTTTCGGACAATCACATTCTTGGTTCTTTAACTTCAAATGTAAATGTTTCCTGTGCGGTTTTGCCGTTTGCATCCTTGACCTCAACGAGTACGGTATGGTCGCCTATTTCTAACGGAGTATTGTTCTCATAATCGAGTTTATGCATATCAATAAAGAAATTATTGTCATCCGAATAATCCTGTACCAATAAACCGTTGTCAAGTGTAAACTTATACTGATAAGGAGCAGTTCCCATAAATGCATTTGCGGTAATTGTTACATTATTATCGCTCTTACCGATGTAGTCCTTATCTGTATGAATACCGCAAATAACAGGATTTTCACTTTCATATGCGTCAACTACCGTATAATTATACAGGGTTTCCTCTGCGCAATCATCAATAGCGTTATAACTCCTTACCGAAACATCATAGCTGCCGCTTTCATCAAATGTATAAGTAAATGTGTTTGACTCAGATTTTTGCTGAACAACCTCGCCGTTAATCAAAAATTCATAGCTGAACGGTGTAACGCCCGAATCCATTGTTGCGGTAAATGTTACAGGAGTGCCTGCCATTGCCTTTCCGGAATCATAATCGGCGCAAAAATTACGGATAATGTGTTCCGAAGCAGTACTATTTCTCTCAAATTCATATGTACCGGCAATATGTTCCTGAATAAGAGTAACATCACTGACATCGTTTACACCGTTAAAATTGACATCTCCTGCATAAAATTGTCTTGGTGACAGTTCCGCATTGCCGGCAAGTCCGTCTTGAAGAAGTGTAACATCATTGATATCAACTTTAAAATTCTCGTCAACATCGCCTGTAATTATAGGTCTTACCATCGCAGAAGTTGAAAAGCACTGTGCAGCAAGCATACCCATTACAAGTGCGCCCGACAAAGCCGCTTTTATAATTTTTTTCATAATCCTCAAATCCTCTCTGATTTAACTTTTTATACAAAATTATATCATAATATTTACAATATTATAAGTACATTTTTAGCTGAAAACAATTTTGTATTTTTGTGCATTTTTGTCAATAATATAGTGTTTACAATTTTGTGAACACTATATATTGTCATTGTATTATATTATATAGCTTTAGACTTTTAACCTAATTTTACGAAATGTCCGTTTGCAAATGAGTCAGTAAATCCGGCTACATAGTGTTGTATATCTAATACATCATTAACACTAATCTCACCATCACCATTAACATCGGCAACTAACATATCATCCGAAGTAAAATCAATATTACCTGATAAATAGCTTTGTAAATCTGTAATATCTCTTGAATCTATGTATCCATCATTATTTACATCGCCAACTATACCAATTCTATAAGAATATAGTTTTGTTCCCCTATCAAATATATCATTAACATTATCATTTGTAACAGTTTTTCCGGTACTATCAATTAACTTAATATTTTTTATATGAGTACTATTACCAGAATATAAGTCATTAATAGAAATATAATAATTTTTTCTTGTAATTTCTGAATTGCATAAATTACCATAATCAAAAGCAAAAGTTGCTTCCATTGGTGTAGTAGATAATCCAGAATAATTATAAGCTCCACCAGAATAATTAAACAATGTGTTTTGGGTATATTGTGGTGTAGTTATATCAGTTTCCGATTGACCTAATTTAAGTTTTATCTGATTTCTACAAGACTGTGATATTGTTACTTCTGCAACCAAATCTAAAGGATACTCTTCAACTGTAATTATATTGTAAGCATAATCATCAAATATGGGTTCTCTATTAGGAACATTTTGATTTGTAGCATTTGAAACTCTGTTTAAGGCATCATACATAACCCACATATATCCGTCGTTACCATATTGTTCTCCCCAAGAGTTTACAATTTTAAATGCGCCTTTCTCATAATTTTGAATTATTCCATCTTCGTTAAGATCATATGAAATATTGTCATCATAGCCGACTATTGCCATTGCATGTCCGCTCCACTTATTATCTGGATCATAATGCTTTATACACACATATTGACCATTAAGTGCAGAATTGTATTGTGAAGATAATTTCATATAATCCCATTCACCAAAATCTGTTTGAAAAGTTAAGACATTTCCTGAATTTAATAAACTTTTCATAACATTTAAGCATGCAGATTTTGAATTAGTAATAGGTGTAGATGCTTCTACATCAGCAAAACAAAGATGTTCATAGTCACTTATACGGTATTGTAATGCTCTTTTCATTCCTTCAGTATCAAGATACCATGTACCATATTCTGCTCTGGTAGCAACTCCCGATGGAGCAAACTCAGAATACCTAACTGCTCCTTGATTAGCAAGCACTGAATATATTGTTGAATAAAGAGAACCTTTATTAATACCATTGTTACACAAGTTATATGTCCACTTTGGTGAAAATTGCTTAGTCGGATCATTTTTCGCATCCCAAGAATTCATTGACGCAACTTGATAGCCGAATTGATAATAAGTTGATGCCCACGCAGTGCATGATCCTACACTACCTTGATTACCAACACTTGGAAAGCTCTCACTTAAACTAAGGTCTACTGATGACGGTAATAAAACTGCTCCTGATGGAGCGTTCTCAGAATTTTCATCCAAAACAGGCGTTTGAGTATCTTTTATTGCTCCCATAGCATAATTAAGATTAAAGGGATTTGTTGCAGCCTTAGCGCTAACTGCTCCAACACTAAGGCTTAACATGGTTGCTAATGCTATACTTATAAATTTAATATGTCTTTTCATTTTACCCATCCTCACTTGTAAGTAATTAATTAAAAAATATCTATTTAGGAAAAGTTAAATTATAAAATTTTGTGTCACCTCCAAATAATAAAAAGTTTAGTTTAACTGTATACAGCAAAAATTATATACATTTCACACAATGTTTTAAATTGTGATATTAATGTATTTATTATTACAATATCATTATATCATATATTTGATTATTGTTAAGTACTTTTAATTAATTTTGTGATAGAAATTCACATTATAAATTTGTGCAATACTGTGCAATACTTATAATAATATAGTGTTCACAATTTTGTAAATTAAAGAATATGGAATATGCTAAATTCGCATAATTTATAAAATACAAAAAATTTTATATATCAGATTTAGAAAATGCAACTGTTTTTAACACACCTTGTTTGTTTTAGTTGGTTGTTCGCTCATATTTGCTGTGCTATACTTAGGCTATGAAAGGTGTGAAAAATATGATTGGTATGAATTTAAAGGCGCTGCGCAAAGCAAAGGGTTATTCACAGGAAGAAGTAGCGGAAAAAATCAATGTTTCCCGTCAGTCTGTGGCTAAATGGGAGAACGAAGAGAGTATTCCCGATGTTATAAAATGCAGCGAACTTGCTAATCTTTATGAAATATCGCTCGATGAGCTTGTACACGATAAAATATCCGTTGAAGAGGAATCGACAAATTCGGAGGACGGAAAATATGTTTTCGGCATTGTAAAAGTAGGCGAGCGTGGTCAGATAGTTATTCCTAAACACGCAAGAGATGTTTTTGACATTAAACCCGGAGATAAACTGCTCGTTGTTGGGGATATAAAGCGTGGCTTGGGAATAGGCAAGGTAAGCCGTTCTATTGCAAGTGATTTTGTGTTTGAGGAATGAGGTTTTATTTATGTTAGCGATAAAAACTGAAAATCTTACAAAAAAATACAAAGATAAAGTTGCGGTAAATTCAATTAATCTTTCTATAAATAAAGGCGAAATTTACGGGTTGCTCGGCGTAAACGGTGCGGGCAAGTCGACAACAATAAAAATGCTTTCGTGTCTGATTAAGCCGACAAGCGGTGACGCTGTGCTTAACGGATACAGCATTGTAAATGACAGCAAAGATGTTAAGAGAATTATTAATGTATCACCGCAGGAAACCGCAGTTGCGCCAAATCTTACCGTAAGAGAAAATCTTGAGCTGATAGCTGAAATATACGGCTTTGAAAAAGAAACGGCGGTGCAGAAAGCGCAAAATATGATAGATGATTTTGAGCTTGCGGAAGTTGCAAAGTCAAAGGCAAAAACTTTATCGGGCGGCTGGCAAAGAAGATTGAGCATTGCAATGGCGCTTATAAGCGACCCTGAAATTTTATTTCTTGACGAGCCGACTTTGGGACTTGATGTTTTGGCAAGAAGAGAATTGTGGAATAAAATCGGCTCACTCAAGGGAAAAATTACAATTATTCTTACAACCCATTACCTCGAAGAGGCGGAGTCGCTGTCAGACCGCATAGGTATTATGGTAAAGGGAAATCTTGTGGCTGAGGGTACGGCTGACGAACTTAAAAACAGCGTTAATGCCACATCTTTTGAAGACGCTTTTGTAAAAATTGCGGAAGAGGGTAAATGATTATGAAAACTTTAGCTTTTGCGTCAAGAAATGCAAAGGAATTGCAGAGAGATGTTTTAACATCAATTTTCGGTATTGCTTTTCCTATTGTATTGCTTGTTTTGTTGTCGGTAATTAACTCAAGTATTCCGAAAGAGGTACATATGACCTTGTTTGAAATTAAAAATCTTACGGGCGGAATAAGCGCATTCGGACTTGTGTTTTTGTCGCTTTTTTCTGCGCTTTTGGTTTCAAAAGACAGATGCACGGCTTTTATTATCAGACTTTACGCTTCGCCCCTTAAGCCGAGCGGCTACATACTCGGTTATACAGTACCGCTCATTCCTATGGCTTTATTGCAAACACTTGTTACCTGTTTGTTTGCGCTGATTTTCGGTTTATCTTTTTCGGCAAATATTTTGCTTGCGGCGGTTATAAGTATTGTTCCTGCTTTTTTATATATTTCAATAGGGCTATTGTGCGGTACGGCATTTAGTGATAAAATGGTAGGTATAATATGCGGTGCGGTACTCACAAACCTGTCGGCATGGCTTTCAAATATATGGTTTGACATCTCGCTTGTAGGCGGTGCATTTCAAAAAATCTCAGAATTTTTGCCGTTTATTCATTGCGTAAATGCTTTAAGGGCAGCGCTTGAGGGCAATTATTCGCAGATAATACCCGAATTACTTTGGGTATTCGGATATGCCGCAGTAATTTTTGCTTGTGCTGTATTGCTGTTTAACCGCAGAATGAAACAGGATAAGTAAGGAATTTGCGAATGAACAAGGACACTCTGAAAAGTAAAAAACGATATGACTTAATTGATTCAATCCGTGGCTTTGCCGTTATTAATATGGTTGCGTTTCACGCATTGTATGATATTTTTATAATATACGGCGACGGTTCTGCTTTTACAAACTCATTTTTTGCCGTATGGGAACGCTTTATTTGTGTATCGTTTATTATTATTTCGGGAGTGTCTTTTAATTTTTCAAATCATACGGTCAGAAACGGAATAATAGTGAGCTTATGCGGCTTTGTTGTTACAGCAGTTACTGCAATAGCTATACCGAGTCAGGTTGTTTGGTTCGGAATACTGAATTTATTGGGTATTTCAATGCTTATATGTTCGGCACTGAAAGACTTATTTAATGCAATTCCTACTGTAGTTGGTGCAATTTTGAGCTTTATGCTTTATGCCGTTACATACGGAGTTCCGACAGGCTACATAGGTTTTTTGGGAATACCGATTATTGAACTGCCGTCTTTTTTGTACGAATATAAATATCTGTCATTCTTGGGCTTTCGTTCGTATGATTTTGTTTCAAGCGACTATTTTTCGATAATTCCGTGGCTGTTTATGTTTGTGTTCGGAATATTTTTATGGCGTATAATAAAGAAAATAAAATGGGAGAAATATTTTTATTTTAAAATTCCTATATTAAATGTAATAGGAAGATACAGTCTTATAATATATCTTTTGCATCAGCCTGTAATAATGCTGATTATGACAATTATTTACGGGTATTAATAAGCAAATAATAGCTTTTTGTAAATAATATTGTGCGGTTGAGGGTCAACCGCCTTTATTTTTATTGACTTTTTTACCAAAATGCGGTATTATGATAAATGTATAACTTTAGCTATGATTACAAGGAGGATGCCTGTGCTTGATATGACGGTAATTTACGATTTAGCCATTGTTGCGTTAAGAATATTAATGCCCGTATATGCTATTATAATTGTATATCAGTGCTATGCTGCAATGCGTCGTCGCAGAAGGCCCGAAAAGCCTCTTGTTACACTTTACAATACAGTTACAGGACTTAAACTTCCTGTTATTTTCTGGGAAAATTCAATCGGCAGAAGCAGGGCAAGCGACATTGTCGTTGATGACCCTGCCGTTTCAAGAAATCACTGCGTTCTTTTGAGAAGAGCCAGCGGCTGGTATATCTGCGATACGGGTTCAAAAGGCGGTACATATGTAAACGGCGAAGAAGCTGTGGGCAGAACCAGAGTGCTTATTGACGATGTTATCAGTGTGGGCAATTCGCAGTTTCAGTTTTTGCGTGGCGAAGATTATGACGAAAATCTCCGTTACAGTTGGTTTTTTAAGAAAGCCAACAACAAGCCTGCAATGAAGTCGTGGAAACTTATGCTTTTAATCACGCTTTTCCATTTCTTTATGTGCGTAGAGGCGGTATTTTGGCAGGACGGTACCAACAAGTATTCACCGCTCGTACTTTTCGGATGCCTTGCAGTGGCAGAATGGACATTTTTCTTTGTTTCTTCAAAGGTACTTAAAAGGGTGAGTTTTGAACTTGAAAGCCTTGCGCTGTTTTTGACGGGCGTGGGTGTAATGCTGCTTGTGCGGCAGGTAGAGCGGTCGGCTTATGTACAGCTTATTGCCGCAGTTGTGGGAATGGCGCTGTTCTGCGTAATAATTAAGTTTATTGAGGACCCGGACAGAACTTCGTCAACAAAATTAAGATACGGACTTATGATTGCCGCAGTAGGACTGCTCGGTGTGAGTATAGTATTCGGCAAAATAACTTACGGTGCGGCTAACTGGATCAGCATTGGCGGTATTTCGCTTCAGCCGTCCGAAATAGTAAAAATCATATACATATTTATAGGTGCAAACACACTTGACAGATTACAGACAAAAAAGAATTTGTTTGAGTTTATTATATTCTCGGCTGTTTGTGTAGGATTGCTTGCATTAATGGGTGACTTCGGTACAGCGCTCATATTCTTTATGACCTTCCTTTTAATCTCATTTATGCGTTCGGGCGACTTTAAAACAGTAATTCTTGCCATTGTGGCGGCTGTATTCGGTGTGTCTATTGTGTTGCGCTTTAAATCTTATGTTCTCGACCGTTTTAAGGCTTGGGGACATGCGTGGGAATACGCAAATGACTTAGGTTATCAGCAAACTCATGTGCTTACATATATAGCAAGCGGCGGACTTTTCGGCGTCGGCATAGGCAACGGCTTTTTAAAGGGCGTCGGAGCATCGGAGAGTGACCTCGTCTTTGGCTTGGTTTCTGAAGAAATGGGTGTAATTGTTGCAATTACTCTCGCCGTTGCGGTAGCTTGCCTTGTTATCTATGCAAGAGCAATCACAACAAGAAGCAGAAGTACATTCTATTCTATTTCTGCCTGCTGTGCTGCGGGTTTGCTTGTAATACAGCTTTCACTCAATGTTTTTGGCGCAACCGATATTCTTCCGCTTACAGGTGTAACATTCCCGTTCATCAGCTGTGGCGGTTCAAGTGTGCTTTCCTGTTGGGGACTTATTGCATTTATCAAGGCGGCAGACGAAAGAACATATGCGGTGAAAAAATAATCTTACAAAACCGAATGAGGTATTGCTTTGCAGTACCCTCTGAATAAATCAGAGAAAGGACGGTGTTTGAATGAAAAGAGTATTACGAAGAAGTACGCTTATATTTGCGGTTACGGTAGCCTTTATCGGCGGTATGGGCTTTTTTGCCTACAAGCTCGTTGCAAATTCGGGCGATTGGGTAGATCAGCACTATAACTACCACATCGCAGGAACCGACGGACTTGCAAAGGCAGGTACAATTTATGACCGCAACGGCAATATTCTTGCTCAAAGTGTTGACGGAAAAAGAGTTTATAATGAAAACCAAAGCGTCAGAACTTCGCTTTTGCACACAATAGGCGATAATTCTTCTAATATTTCTACTGCTTTACAGAGCAGATACCGTTCCCAGCTTATCGGATATAATCTTATTTGGGGACTGAATATGCCCGATTCTCTAAGAAAGGGCAATGACATTAATCTTACGGTAGATGCAGACACCTGCGCAGCGGCTTATGATGTATTGTCAGGCTACGGCAAAGACGGTGCTTGCGTTGTATATAACTACAAAACAGGTGAGGTCATCTGTTCCGTAAGTACAAAGGCTTACGATCCGGAAGCGCCTCCCGAAATTACCGAGGAAAACGAAAAAGACTACGAGGGTGTGTATCTTGACAATACTATTTCTTCAACCTATGCGCCCGGTTCGATTTTTAAGATAATTACTTCTGCCTGCGCTATTGAAAATCTTCCCGACATCTACGACCGTACATGGTACTGTTCGGGTAAGGAAGATATCGGCGGAAGTGATGTAACCTGTGTTGAACCGCACGGTTACATAAACTTTAAAGAGGCAATGTCACATTCCTGCAATATTGTTTATGCGGAACTTGCGGTTGAACTCGGCGAAGAAAAAATGACTGCCACCGCAAATAAAGCCGGCATAAACAGCAGCTTTAAGGTGGATGACAACGAAACCGCAAAGGGAAATTACGATGTAAGCGATGCAAACACAAACCAGCTTGGCTGGTCGGGCGTCGGTCAGTACAATGACAAAGTAAACCCAATGCAAATGGCTGTTATTTGCGGAGCAATCGCAAACGGCGGCAAAACAAAAGAACCGTATATGATAAAGGACGGTTCAATTCTGGGTGTGCTCGGATTGGGCGGCTCGGACAGTACAAACGAACTTTTCAGCAGCAGCACGGCAGAAGCGCTTGACGATATGATGCGCTTTACAATGACCGATTACTACGGCGACGATCTGTTTGGCGGACTTACGATATGCGCAAAGACAGGTACTGCCGAGGTCGGCGAGGACAAAGGCCCTAACGGTTGGATGGTAGGTTATGCAAAGGACGAGGATTGCCCTCTTGCATTTGCCTGCGTTGTGGAAGACTCGGGTTTTGGCTTTACCTATGCGGGCCCTGTTGTTGAGGCAGCTATGATACAGGCGGCAAAGTCACTTGGCGCAGCCGCTGTTCAGTAAAATAGAATTTATACCGAAAGGACATTAATATATGAATATTCTCAAAGCCTTGTTTGGCAATTACAGTAAAAAAGAATTAAAGCGAATTCAGCCGATTTGCGATAAGGTGCTTGCACTTGAGGACAAGTATGCGGCTATGAGCGAAAGCGAACTCAAAAATCAGACAGCTGTTCTCAAAGAGCGTCTTGCAAACGGCGAAACTACAGATGACATCTTACCGGATGCCTTTGCTGTATGCCGAGAGGGTGCTTGGCGTGTACTTGGTATGAAACATTATCCGGTACAGATTATAGGTGGTATCGTACTTCATCAGGGCAGAATCGCCGAAATGAAAACAGGTGAAGGTAAAACTTTGGTTGCTACACTTCCTGCATACCTTAACGGTCTTACAGGCGAGGGTGTACATATCGTAACAGTCAACGATTATCTTGCACGCCGTGACTCCGAATGGATGGGCAAACTTTACAGATACCTCGGACTTACCACAGGTCTTATTGTTCATTCACTTGACAACGAGGGCAGAAAAAAGGCATACGAAGCTGATATTACATACGGTACAAACAACGAACTCGGATTTGACTACCTCCGTGATAATATGGTTGTTTACAAGGAGCAGAAAGTACAGCGTGGCCACGCTTACGCAATTGTCGACGAGGTTGACTCAATCCTTATTGATGAGGCAAGAACACCTCTTATTATTTCGGGTAAGGGCGACAAGTCAACAGATTTGTATGCAAAGGCAGATAAGTTTGCCAGAACTTTAAAGGTTCAGCGCTTTGAAGAGCTTGACTCCAAAGAAGATATGGAGGATTACTACGCAGAAAACGACATTGACTATGTTGTAGACGAAAAGCAGAAAACAGCTACACTTACACAGAACGGTGTTAAGAAAGCCGAAGAATTTTTCGGCATTGAAAACCTTACAGACCCGGAAAACCTTACAATTCAGCACCATGTAAACCAGGCTATCAAGGCTCACGGTATTATGAAACTTGATGTTGACTATGTAGTTAAAGACGGCGAAGTTATCATTGTTGATGAATTTACAGGTCGTTTTATGTACGGCAGACGCTTTAACGAGGGCTTGCACCAGGCAATTGAAGCAAAAGAGGGCGTAAAGATTCAGAATGAAAGCAAAACTCTTGCTACAATCACATTCCAAAACTACTTCCGTCTTTACAAAAAGCTTTCAGGTATGACAGGTACTGCTCAGACAGAGGCAGAGGAGTTCCAGGAAATTTACAAACTTGATGTTGTTGAAATTCCTACAAACAAGCCTGTTCAGCGTATAGATCTTCCGGACTCTGTATTCAAGACAGAAAAAGGCAAGTTTAAGAATGTAATCGACCAGGTTGTAGAGGCTCACGAAAAGGGTCAGCCTGTACTTGTCGGTACAATTTCTATCGAAAAGTCGGAAGAACTTTCAAAAATGCTTAAAAAGCGTGGCATCAAGCACAATGTGCTCAACGCCAAACAGCACGAAAAAGAGGCTGAAATCGTAGCACAGGCAGGTAAGCTCGGTGCGGTTACAATCGCAACAAATATGGCAGGCCGTGGTACAGATATTATCCTTGGCGGTAACGCTGAATTTATGGCTAAAGCATCTATGCGTAAGCAGGGCTTTACAGATGAACTTATTGAAGAGTCAACAGGTCACGCAGAAACAGATAACGAGGAAATCCTCAATGCAAGAAAGACATTTGATGAGCTTAACTCAAAATATAAAGAAGAAATCAAAGAAGAAGCTGAAAAGGTAAGAGAAGCAGGCGGCCTTTACATTATCGGTACAGAGCGCCACGAATCAAGACGAATTGATAACCAGCTTAAGGGCCGTGCAGGTCGTCAGGGTGACCCAGGTGTAAGTAAGTTCTTCCTTTCTACCGAGGACGATCTTATGCGTTTATTCGGCGGCGACAGAATGAAGATGGTTATGGAGCGCCTTAATGTTGAAGATGATATGCCGATTGACGCTAAGTTGATTTCAAATATCATTGACAGCTCACAGGAGAAAATCGAACTCCGTAACTTCGGTATTCGTAAAGATGTACTCCAGTACGACGATGTTCTTAACAAGCAGAGAGAAATTATCTACGGTCAGCGTGATCAGGTTCTTAACGGTGAGGACTTACACGATACTATCTATAAGATGATTGAAGATACAATTGACACAAGCGTTAAGCAGTATCTCCCGGACGGCCCTCGTGAGCATTGGAATCTCCAGAGCCTTAAGGATTATTATAAGGATTGGCTTATTCAGGACGAGAGCCGTTACGACTTTGACCTCGAAGACCTTGAGGATATGGAAGCCGAAGACATTAAGAATATGCTTATCGAAGATGCAAAAGCTATCTATAAAGAAAACGAGGAGCTTTTGCCGACCGAAACTATCCGTGAAATGGAGCGTGTATATCTCCTCAAGAATGTTGATACACACTGGATGGATCACATTGATAATATGGATCAGCTTAAGTCAGGTATCAGACTCCGTTCATACGGTCAGCATGACCCTGTAGTAGAGTACCGTATTGAAGGTTTTGATATGTTCGACGAGATGATTGAAAGCATCAGAGAAGATACAGTTAAGATGATGCTCATTATGCCTAAAAAGGTATATGAGGTTAAAAAGCGTCAGGACGCTATCGAGGCTGCAAAGCGTATGGCATTAAAGCAGGCACAGGCTGCACATCAGGTAGTTTTAAATAACGGCGAAGATGAAGAGCCGAAAGAAAGCCCGATTGAAATCGCTTTAAAGCGTGAGCAGGTTGCTCAGCCTACAGAAACTTCGGGTGACGGTACAGACACAGCCAACAAAACTATCCGTAAAGGCAAAAAAGTCGGCAGAAACGATCCTTGCCCATGCGGCAGCGGCAAAAAATATAAGAAGTGCTGCGGCAAAGACGAATAATTTTACTGAAAATTAAACAGATAAAAAATTCCGATCTGCAAGGGTCGGAATTTTTATTGTAAAATAAGTGAAGAAAATTAACAAATATACCAGATGACAATAAACAATTTTGTTTCATATTGACAAAATATTTTGTCAATGATAGAATATATTTTAATAAATGTTTTACTTAAAGAGGTTTATTATTAATAATGGTAAATTACGGTTTAGCATAATACTTAGCTAAGTAATTTAAAATATTCTCCTAACATAAAAATAGAACCTAAAAATTTTACATAAGAAAAGAGGAATGATTTTAATGAAAAATGCCAAAAGATTCACTGCAATAATATTGTCTGCGCTTATGGCGGCAAGTGTGTTTTCTGCTGTTACGGTTAGTGCAAAAACATTGGACGGAGAAGTAACCGCTGTTTCAGAGGATTTAAAAAACGATGATTATATGTATATAATACTTGATGACGGTACCGTAGAAATCAAGACTTATATGGGTGATGCATCGGAAGTAATTATTCCGAATACGATTGACGGAAAAAAAGTCACAAGTATCGGCGATGAAGCTTTTTATGGAAATAATAACTTAGAAAAAATAACAATTCCCGACAGTGTAACAAATATCGGAAATGCTGCTTTCTCGGGTACTGCTTGGTATGAAAATCAGCCTGACGGTATGGTGTTTTTAGGTAAAGTGTTGTATGCTTATAAAGGTATAATGTATGGTAACACAAATATTGTAATCCCTGACGGTACAGTTTCCATAAGCAAAAATGCTTTTTGTGGCTATTTAGGTCTAACAAAAGTAACAATTCCAAGCAGCTTAAAAAAGATTGGGGAATATGCTTTTGGCAGCTGTTCAAGTTTAAGAGATATAACATTTTCAAATGGTTTAACAGATATTGGTGATAAGGCATTTTACGATTGCTACGGTTTAACCGATATAACACTTCCCGAAAGTGTGACAAGTATTGGCAACAATGCATTTGAGGGCTGTTCAAGATTAAAAAATATTGTAATTCCCGATAATGTGATAATTATTGGTGATGCCGCTTTTTGCAATTGTGAAAATTTATCCGAAATTACAATTCCAAATAACATAACAAACATAGGTAAAGAGGCTTTTTTAGGTACAGCATGGTACAATAATCAGTCAGATGGTATGGTATTTGCAGGCAAAGTATTGTACGGTTATAAAGGTGTTATGCCTGAAAATACAAGTATAGAAATTCCTTTTGGTACAATTTCAATTGGTAACAGTGCTTTCTATGATTGCAGTAATTTAACAAATGTCACAATTCCTAACAGTGTAAAATATATTGGCAAAAGAGCATTTCGAAATTGCACAAACATAGATAATATTTTAATTCCCGACAGTGTTACAGCTATAGGCGATTCTGCTTTTGTGTATTGCACGAGTATAGATAATGTTGTAATTCCGAATAGTGTTACAACTATTGGAGAAAATATATTTGGTCATTGCTCAAGTCTAAAAAATATAACAATTCCTGACAGTATTACAGATATTTCTTACGGTACTTTTAGCGATTGTACAAACTTGGAGAATATTGCAATCCCTGATGGTGTTACAAATATTGGTGAGTATGCGTTTTACGGTTGTGAAAACTTAAAAAATATTAATATTCCAAACGGTGTAAAAAGTATTAAAGAATCAACTTTTAACGGTTGCAAAAGTTTAATCAATATAACGATTCCTGAAAAGGTAACAAATATCGGTGACTATGCTTTCACCGATTGTGAAAGTTTGGTAAGTTTAGTAATTCCGAACAGCGTAAAAAAAATCGGTTACAGAGCCTTTGGAAATTGCTCGGCTTTAGAAACTATAACAATTCCGAATAGTGTTACAAGTATTTTGGAAAGTGCTTTTGACGGTTGTAAAAATCTCACAATTATGGGTTACAAAAATTCTGTTGCTGAAAATTATGCCAAGGAAAATGAAATTAATTTTATTGAACTTATTAAAAAAATTATCACAGGCGATGCAGACGCAAACGAAATTGTAGATGTAAATGATGTTACATATTTACAAAGACATATTGCAGGAAACAAAAACACAGATGAATTACCTTTGATTGATGAGAGTAATAAGGATGTTTTTGAGAGCGTTGATTTGAATAAAGACGGTAAGCTTGATGTTCAGGATGTTACTTTGCTTCAACAGCTTGTTGCCGGCAATAAAGAATAATTAACATTAAAAATTAAACAGATAAAAAATTCCGATCTGCAAGGGTCGGAATTTTTTGTTGTCGGTTGTTTTTGAAAGCTTAGGTAATTATGGTTTAGCAAAATATTTCGCCGAGTAATTATAAAAGCTTGGGTTAAGTATTTTTCTACCCATAATCTAATAAAAATTTTTGTGAAATACAGTATATTAAATTATCATATTAATATGTTATTGTATTAATGTTAAAAAATTAACGGAATATTTTATAGTATCCTACAAAAAATTTTTTCCAATCGAAAAAGCATTGACTTTTTTCTCGAAAGGTGTCATACTTTTAGTATTAATGCGGTAAACAATAGCCTTTTGGCTTTTGTATAAAAAATTTAATGAAGGGGTTTTCTAAGTGGAAAAACTATTTAAACTCAAAGAAAACGGTACCGCGGTAAAAACAGAAGTTGTTGCCGGCGTTACCACATTCCTTGCAATGGCTTACATACTTGCCGTAAACCCAAGTATGCTTGGCGCTGCCGGAATGGACTCAAGTGCGGTTTTTGCTGCAACAGCAGTATCGGCAGCATTTGCTACACTTTTTATGGCATTTTTTGCAAACTATCCTGTTGCTCTTGCTTCCGGTATGGGACTTAATGCTTACTTTGCATACACAGTAGTTCCGCAGCTTGCATCACAGGGTATTACAAATCCATGGCAGGTTGCTCTTACAGCAATCCTTGTTGAAGGTATTATCTTTATTATCCTTTCACTTTTCAAATTCCGTGAAACACTTGTTAATAAAGTACCTAAGAACTTAAAACTCGGTATTTCGGCAGGTATCGGCCTTTTCATTACAATTGTAGGTTTAAAGGGTGCAGGCGTTATCGTTTCCGATGCTTACTATGACGGCACAGCTGTTCAGTCATCAACACTTGTAACACTCGGTGACTTAGGTTCCGCAAATGTAGTTCTTGCAATTGTAGGTCTTCTTATTGTAGCCGCTTTGTGGCACTTCAAGGTTAAGGGTTCAATCCTTATCGGCATCATTGTTACTTACATTTTCGGCATTATTGCACAGCTTTGCGGTTGGTATCAGGGCACTTCACTTATTCCTGATTTCTCAAACTATGCAATATTTGCTCCTGTTCAGAATATGGCAACAGAAACTTTATTTAAGTTCGATTTTACTTATGTAGCACAGAATGTAGTAAACTTTGCAGTTATTGTATTTGCATTCCTCTTTGTTGACCTTTTCGATACAGTAGGTACACTTATCGGTGTTGCACAGCAGGGTAACCTCCTCAACGAAAAAGGCGAGCTTCCAAGAGTAGGTAAGGCTTTAATGGCTGACGCCGTAGGTACTTGCGTAGGTGCTTGTCTTGGTACATCAACCGTAACTTCTTATGTTGAGTCAACAACAGGTGTTGCCGAGGGCGGCAGAACAGGTCTTACAGCTATGACCTCAGGTATTCTCTTCCTTCTTGCAATTCCTTTCTACCCGATTTTCCTTGCAATTCCGTCATTTGCAACAGCTCCTGCTCTTGTGTTCGTTGGACTTTTAATGCTTAAGAACATTACTCAAATGGACTTTGAGTCTGACATTGCCGATACAGTTGGCGGTTTCCTTGCAATCATTATGATGCCGTTTGCATATTCAATCGCAACAGGTATTATGTTCGGTATTATTTCTTGGGTTATCCTCAAGATCGTTACAGGTAAAATTAAGCAGATTCACCCTGTTATGTGGGTTGCAGCCGCACTTTTTGTAGTACGAATAGTAACCATAGTTCTTCATATTGCTTCTTAAAAGTCAATATTAAAATTTATGCTCCTGCAAAATGCTGCAGGAGCATTTTTTTGTTGTGAATTGTTACATAATATGATACAATAGAATTTAAGGCGGTGAATGCTTAATGATAAGCAAGTTAATATCAAAGCTCGGCTACACGAGATTTATAGCGTTGAGCTTTATTCCTGTAATTTTGTTGGGAACTTTCCTTTTGTGCCTGCCGATTTCCTCAAAGACGGGGGAATGGACGAATTTTATTGATTCACTTTTCACATCGGTAAGTGCAACCTGCGTTACGGGACTTATTGTATTTGATACATTTACTCATTGGACAATTTTCGGACAGATTGTTATTCTGATAATGATTCAGATAGGCGGTCTTGGTCTTATGACGATAATAACAATGATTTCAATATTTTTGCGCAAAAAGATTAATATGCGTGAACGCAAAATGATGATGCAGTCATCGGGCAATACTCAAATTGACGGTACTTTAAAACTCGTTAAGAAAATAGTCGGAGGTACTTTTATTTTTGAGGGAATAGGTGCTGTATTACTTGCTTTTCGCTTTTGTCCGCAAATGGGTATGCTGAAAGGAATATACTACAGTTGTTTCCACGCAATTTCTGCTTTTTGCAACGCAGGCTTTGACCTTATGGGATTTCGCCAACCGTATTCTTCGCTGACTTACTATACAAATGATTACTATGTAAACATAATTATAATGTCGCTTATTGTAATCGGCGGTATCGGCTTTATTGTGTGGAATGACATTTTAAAAAATAAATTTCATTTTTCTAAATATTTGCTTCATACTAAAATAGTTCTTGTTACAACGGCAATTTTGCTTGTCGCAGGCGGACTTGGCTTTTTTATTTTTGAATACAACGGCGAACTTGCCGACAAGACTGTTCCACAAAAAATTGTAAACGCTATGTTTATGTCGGTAACCACGAGAACGGCAGGTTTTAATACAATTGACCTTTCAAATCTCTCGGATTCCGGCACATTGCTTTCGCTTATTCTTATGCTTATAGGCGGTAGCCCGGGTTCAACGGCGGGCGGCCTGAAAACAACTACAATAGCGGTGGTTGTGATTGCGGTATTTGCAATGGCGAAAGGCGGTGACGATATAAACACTTTTAAGCGCAGAATTGTGTCTGATGTGGTTAAGCAGTCGGCGGTAATTATTTTGATTTATCTCTTTGCGGTTATGCTTTCGTCAATGATTATTTGCAGCGTAGAGGGATTGGGTATGTCGCAGGTATTGTTTGAAACCGCCTCGGCGGCAGGCACTGTAGGAGTGTCAAAAGGCATAACAAACCAAATCTCGGCAATTTCAAAAATAATATTAATGATAATGATGTATGGCGGACGAATCGGCGGACTTTCGCTTGTGCTTGTGTTTGGACAAAGAAAACCCGAAGCACCTGTAAAGCGCCCTACAGAACAGATATTAATCGGTTAAGGAGAAACATTTATGAAGTCGGTACTTGTAATCGGAATGGGAACAATTGGAATTTATCTTGCACGAAAAATGCAGGACCTCGGCAATGAAGTAATGATTGCAGACAAGGACGAGGAACTCATACAGGAGCTTTCACCTGAATTCAACGACGCTTTTTGCGGTGACTGCTCGGCAGACGGAATTTTGAAATCTATAGGAGTTAATACTTTTGATTATTGCTTTGTGACAATCGGTGAGGATTTTTATGCCTCCCTCGAAATTACTTCCATTTTAAAGGAACTCGGTGCAAAGTATGTAATTGCAAAGGCTAAAAGGGCAAGACAGGTTGAATTTTTAAAGAAAATAGGCGCTGACGAGGTTGTATATCCCGACAAAGAGATTGCCGAAAACCTTGCGGTAAGATACAATGCAGACAATATTTTTGATTATATTGAACTCACTTCGGAGTATTCTATCTTTGAAATTCCCGTGGTATCATCGTGGGTTGGAAAAAAGGTAATGGATGTTGATGTTCGCCGTAAACATAAGATTAATATTATTGCGGTAAAAAATGATAATGAACTTAATCTGAACCTTGGCGGCGATTATGTCTTTGATGAAAACGACCACCTTGTAGTGCTAGGCAAATCAAGTGATGTATTCAGTGTTGCATCAGAAGTAAAAAGACCGTCACGATAATATGAAAAGGGGAACTCGGCAGGGTTCCCTGTTTTTGAAAGGATGTTAATATGATAATAGCGGCAGTTGATTTGGGCAAAGCAAGAACAGGTATAGCGGTTTGCGATAAGACAGAGTTTTTAGCGTCGCCGCATACGGTAATTTTTGAAAAATCACCCGAAAAACTTTTTGAAAAAGTGAAAGAAACCGTTGTGAATTTAAAGGCTGAAATCGTGGTTGTGGGTCTTCCTAAAAATATGGACGGCAGTGAGGGCGAGAGTGCGCAGAACGCAAGAGCCTTTGCGGAGCGTTTACACAACGAAACAGGGTTGCAGGTGGATTTGCAGGACGAAAGAGGTACTACCATTACAGCCCACAACTTTTTAAACGATACAAATACAAGAGGCAAAAAAAGAAAAAATGTGGTAGACGAAGTTGCCGCAACGATAATTTTGCAAAATTATCTTGATAAAAGAAAGAACAGTAAGAATTATTAATTTATACAATTTGTATTTAACACATCTTTTAACATAAATGTTGAAAACTATGTGGAAAGTGTGAAAAGCTATGTTAAATGACTGTCAAAACTACAGCCTTTTTACAAGTAACACCCAATCTTTTACAGAAATGTAACATTTCAACAATTAACGCAGGAGTTTTCAACATAGGTGTTAATACTTGAATGTGGAAAGAATTTGATTACAAATAGTATAAATCTTGTGTCAAGGTATAATTTTCAACAAAAAATATAAGCGAAAAATTTTGAATGTAAGGGTTAAAGGCAAATTCAAAAAGGAAAGAAAATCGGCGAATAGAAGATAAAGAACTTGTGTTTGACCGAGAACACCATATATTGTATACGAAGCAGTGCAGGGAGGAAATTTTAAATAAAATTTCTCTGCATTATTCTGCCTAAGATGTTGAAAAAATATTCACAAAGGTTCAGCTTCAGTATGTTGAATTTTTAAAAGATTACAGAACGAATTTAGGCGGAAAAAAGAATTTCCACAACGGCGCCGGCGGAAATTACGATTGTATTGCTCTGTTCAGTTATTATGTGGTGTGCAAAGAAAAAACATCTCTTGCGGAAATCGAGGAGATGGAGGGCAATTTGTTTTTGCCTGCATTTAAAAATTTGAAGTTTGTCGATTGCAATAAACTGATATATAAAAAGCTGATGTATTGGTCTTTTGCTTTATCTAAAAAGAAGTGCGACAAGTGGGACGATTTTGATATGAATGTAGCTCCGTACAAAAAAGATGAGCCAATCTATTATGAATTTACAAAATGTCCGATTGCGGATTTTGCAAGGGAACATAATTTGTCGGAAATGATGCCTGCAATGTGCAATCCCGACTATACCGCTACGGAGCTTATCCATGCAAGACTTGTAAAAAAACAACCTGTGCAAACGGCTGTGTGTGCGATTATACAATTTGCGGAGATAAGGACGAAGAATATCTCAAACAACACGAAGAATACATAGACGATGAGGGTTACAGGAGAAATAAGTGAGGAAATGCATTTCATATACAATGTATTTTTTTAATTATTTCACTTAAGTTTATATGATAACCAATAATTTTCCTAACTTTTGATAAAGCCCCACTTTTCAATGGCAAACAAAAAGCACTCTTTGAGAATTAACTCAAAGAGTGCATATTTTTTATTTGATTTTAGCTGAAAACATTATTGAAAAGCATTACAGAGATAATTCCGCAGGTTGAGCCGAGCAGCATACCGCAAACTACATCTGTAAGATAGTGAACTCTCAAGTAAATTCTTGAAAAGCCAATCATAAATGCCAAGAAAAGAATCGGCAGACAAGCCGCAGGCTGACATCTTAACAGTGCCGTTGTTGCAAACGCAAATGACGCCGTTGTATGACCTGACGGGAACGAATAAAACCTCGGTTTGTTTATAATCTGCTCCTCGTCCTCAAGCAGATGACAGGGGCGTGTCCTCTTTACAAGATGTTTAATAATGATTTCGCCCATAAGGTGAGCAAGGCAGAGGGCAAAAACAAAGTTAAAGCCTGTTTTTCTCCACTCCGGTACAACAAAGAACGGTATGCAGATCGCCCACCATACAAAGCCGGCATTTCCCAGTCTTGAAGAAGCTACCATAATTTTGGTTAAAGCAGGCTTGTGCATTCTGCTGATATTATATAGAACTTTGTTGTCAACTGTTTGAATCCGCCCGAACATAAAACAAAACTCCTAATCAACGCTGATACTGTTAAATTTCCAAAAGATGTTAATAATTTTAGCAAATAATTATTATACTTTGAACAATATCCTTACACATCTTTATTATAGCACAAGAATTTTGTTTTGAACAGAGCTTTTATAAAATTTATCTTAATTTTATGTTGATTAAATGAGCGACCGACGGGATACTTTCACCCTGTCCCGATGAGGTAGGACTCATCAACGCACCTGTTGCCATGAAAAGAATATTGTTATATTTTCCGCTGTTTACGGAATTTAAAATTTCCGAGCAAAATACCGAACCTGCACATCCGCAGCCGGAACCGCCTGCGTGAACATCCTGTCCCTCTAAATCAAAAATCATCATACCGCAGTCATAATGCTTTGGTTCAAGATCAATGTTTTCAAGGCTAAGCAAATCATAGAGCGACCTGCTGCCGACCAAGCCCAAGTCACCCGTAAAAACAGCGTCATAATCGGACGGCTTTGTATTTGTGTCGGCAAAGTAATCAATGAATGTCTGTGCTGCGGCAGGCGCCATAGCTGCTCCCATATTATTAGCGTCGGTTACGCCGAGGTCAACTATTTTTCCGGCCGTTGCCCGAGCTATGCAAGCGCCCTTTTTAGCGTTGCTTACAATGCAACATCCCGAACCTGTAACCGTCCACTGTGCAGACGGTGTGCGAACTCCGCCGTATTCGAGAGGAAAACGGTACTGCCTTTCCGCAGAGGCAAAGTGAGAAGAGGTAACGCACGCAGCGGTGTTTGCCGCATTGCTCTCAACAAATACAGCCGTCATAAGCAAGCCTTGAGCCATTGTGGAACAGGCTCCGTACTGCCCGAGATAAGCAATGTTGAAATCACGCAGACCGAAACTTGACGATATACATTGGTTGAGCAAATCTCCTGCAAAAATATAGTCGATGTCCTCTGCTTCAACACCGGCTTTCTGCATTGCGGTTTCTACAGCGGTAAATTGCAGTGTGCTTTCCGCCTGTTCATAGGTGTTCTTACCGTTATAGCTGTCATAAATAATCTTGTCAAAGCCTTTGCCAAGAGGACCTTCGCTCTCTTTCTTTCCCGCAACCGAGGCGTAACCGATTATTGACGGCATTTCTTCAAAGCCGAGCGTGTGACCTCCGATTCTTCGTATCATAAAAAAACTCCCTTCTGCACTATTATCTGCAAAAGGGAGTTTAATTATTATAAATAATCGGCGTGGTGAGTAAAATCAATAACCCCAACGGTCAAAGAATCTTACATCTTCGTATGTGAGAATGTAATTCTGACTTTCGTGAAATTCGCTTGCAACAAGGAGAGGGTTATACATATAAAGTATTCTGTGCTGAACGGCATCGTGGTTTTCGTCAAAAATATATCTTACAGCCTGTTTGCAATTATCGTTTGCGGGAATGTCCGTACTGCCTGTGTAGTGATAATCTCTGATGATTGCATCAACGCTTGTAAATCCGTCAAAGCACATTGCGTCTTTTACAGACTGTGCGATAAGTGATGCACCGACAAATCCGCCTGAGCCAAACTCGCCCATACAAAGTCTTTCAAGCAAATCTCTGTCGTGATCCGAAAGTGTAACCTGACCGCTCTTGTATGTTTTGTCCGGATTGTCAATAGCTACAAGATAGCCTGCGTTCCACTGCTCGTTGTAATCGGCAGGTTCTGCGGCAGGAATTGCTGTGGCAAATTGTACCGTAGGTGCTTGTGTTGTGGCAACCGTAGACGCTTTGGCAGTCGTTGGCTTTACAGTTGTAGGAGCGGTTGACGGTTTTACCGTTGTTGCCTGTGTTGAAGCCGGTTTAGTCGGCTTTGTTGAAGCAGCCTCCGTAGGTTCGCTTGTTGGGGTGTCTGCTGTGGCGATTTTTGTTATATTAGGATTAACACGGCTTTTGTATGCTGTGTCAGAAGTAGATACGGCGGGTTTCTTTGTCTGCGGTGTGAGAGCTGAAATTACAGAGTGACCTAAAAGTGCAAGTATCAGCACGCCCAGAATAACAGTGAGTACGGTGTTTAACTTATTTTCGAAAAATTTTTTCATCCTCATCAGCCTTTTTATTATATTTTTACAATATGCGTATTTACACGCTCATACTAAAAATTATAGCATAATTTATTGATTATTTCAACTATATTTTATACTTATGTTAAAATTGCAATACTTTTAAAATTATCAGTGAAAATTTTTGATATGACAGAGTAAATTTTGACTATTGCTTTGCTTTGCACAGGTGCTTTTTTGTTGAGTATGCCACACATATATCCAAAATATACAAATTAAAAGCAGGATAAAATTTGTAAAAAATGCTTGAAAAATGCGATATTTCGCATTATAATAAATGTGTATGAGTGTAGAGGCTCAACAATAATCGAAAGGAGAAGTACACATGATTTATTCAAATGAAGTAGAAAAGATGTGCACTGTCGCAAAAGGTCCAAAACACGGTCCTGCACCTATTCCTGAAGAGGGTAAATGGGTAAAATCCTATGATATTAAGGATATTTCAGGTCTTTCACACGGTATTGGCTGGTGCGCACCTCAGCAGGGTGCTTGCAAGCTCACACTTAATGTAAAAGATGGTATCGTAGAAGAGGCTCTTGTAGAAACAATCGGTTGTTCAGGTATGACTCACTCAGCTGCTATGGCTGCTGAAATTCTCCCTAACAAGACATTACTCGAGTGCCTTAATACTGACCTTGTTTGTGATGCTATCAACACAGCTATGAAAAACATTTTTGAGCAGCTCGTTTACGGCAGAAGCCAGACAGCTTTCTCAGAGGGTGGTCTTCCAATCGGCGCAGGTCTTGAGGACCTCGGTAAGGGACTCCGTTCACAGGTTGGTACAATGTACAGCACAAACGCTAAGGGCGTTCGTTATATGGAAATGGCCGAGGGCTATGTACTCAAGACAGCTCTTGACGAGAATGACGAGGTTTGCGGCTATCAGTTCGTAAAGCTTGGCAAGATGCTTGAGGACATTCGTCACGGTGTAGAGCCAAACGAAGCTTACAAAAACAACATCGGTCAGTACGGTCGTTTTGATAATGCGGCTAAGTACATTGACCCTCGTGAAGAATAATTCGGTAGGAGGACACTATAATGGCAGTTACATTTGAAAGTATGGAAAGAAGAATGCCTAAAATTGAGAAGTGCCTTGCCGAATACGGTATTGCAAGTCTTGAAGAGGCAAGAGAGCTTTGCAACAGCAAGGGTTTTGACGCTTATGACATCGTTAAGGGCGTTCAGCCAATCGCATTTGAGAATGCAGGTTGGGCTTACACACTTGGTTGTGCGGTAGCTATTAAGAAGGGCGTAAAGACAGCTGCAGAGGCTGCAGAGTGCATCGGTATCGGTCTTGAGGCTTTCTGTATCCCGGGTTCAGTTGCTGAGCAGAGAAATGTTGGTCGCGGTCACGGTAACCTCGGCGCAATGCTCCTGAGAGATGAAACAAAGTGTTTTGCATTCCTCGCAGGTCACGAGAGTTTTGCTGCCGCTGAAGGCGCAATCGGTATCGCTCGTAACGCTAACAAGGCAAGAAAAGAGCCGCTTAAGGTTATTCTTAACGGTCTTGGTAAGGATGCTGCTTACATCATTTCAAGAATCAACGGCTTTACATATGTAAAGACACAGTTTGATTACTTCACATCAGAGCTCAAGATCGTTGAAGAGAGAGCTTTCTCAGACGGTGAAAGAGCTGCTGTTCGTTGCTACGGCGCAGACGATGTTCGTGAAGGTGTAGCTATTATGCAGCACGAAAATGTTGGTGTATCTATCACAGGTAACTCAACTAACCCAACTCGCTTCCAGCACCTTGTTGCAGGTACATACAAGAAGTGGGCTATTGAGAACGGCGTTAAGTATTTCTCAGTTGCTTCAGGCGGCGGTACAGGCCGTACACTTCACCCTGATAACATGGGCGCAGGTCCTGCTTCATACGGTCTTACAGACTCAATGGGCAGAATGCACGGTGACGCTCAGTTTGCAGGTTCATCTTCAGTTCCTGCTCATGTTGAGATGATGGGTCTTATCGGCATGGGTAATAACCCGATGGTAGGCGCTACAGTTGCATGTGCAGTTGCAGTTTACGAGGGATTAAATAAATAATAAACCTTTCGGTTAATGCAATTAGGGAGGTCGCAGAGTTTTTTCTGTGACCTCTCGTTTTGAGTTCGGATTTATACAAAGTATATAACAAGGGGTTATAATATGAGTAATTGGAACACATTTTTAAAGTCTGTACCTGCCGGCGTGATGATTGGATTGGGCGTTACAGCATTTATTTCATCTGAAAATAAAGTATTCGGTTCGATTTTGTTCTGCCTGGGACTTTTTGGTATATGTGCTTTTGGGTTTAATCTTTTTACAGGCAAAATCGGCTATGTTATTCCTACAAAAAATAATCCGAATTGCCTTATGATTTGGCTCGGTAACCTTGTCGGTTGTCTTATAACAACAGTTCCGCTGAGGTTTGCAAATCCTAAATATAACGAGGCAGCTGTTGTTCTTGCTGAAAATAAACTTTCGCAGAATTTTTTGCAGACATTTATTCTCGGTATTTTTTGCGGTATGATTATGTATATTGTTGTAGAAAATTACAGCGCAAACAGCAGTCCGCTCGGCAAATATCTCGGTATTTTCCTCGGTATTCCCGCTTTTATATTTGCAGGCTTTGAACACAGCATTGCAGATATTTGTTATTTTTCTTATGCAGCGTCATCACTTGAACAGGTTGCGAAAATGTTTGTTTACATATTAACAGTATCTGTCGCAAACGGCGTAGGCTCTATAATTTTCAGAGCATTTACTGTAATGTATAAGGAAAAAGTTAAAAAGTAAATTTGAATATAACATTTATATGTAAAAATATTCGGTCGGTAATTGTTGAAATTGCCGACCTTTTGCATTTTTATTAAAAAGGTATTGATTTTGTTGAAAATTTATGCTATACTTACAAAGTAATTGCAAGCCAGTTAAGCGTGCAAGTAAGTGAGCGGCAGGCCCTGTACGATTGGGGTCTGTGAATCATGTCAGGCGGGGAACCGAGCAGCATTAAGCAGTATTGCCGATGCGATGCAGTAAGTCTGTCGTTCACTTATTTGCATGATGCCGTATAATATTCGGCTGACGGCTTGCATTTTTTATTGAAGAGAGGTGTTTTGTATGTACCGTGTGCTTTACCGCAAGTGGCGACCTGCCGTGTTTACCGATGTTTCGGGACAGGAGCATATTACCTCGACTTTGCAAAACGAGGTTTCGTCCGGCAGACTTAACCACGCTTACCTCTTTACAGGCTCACGAGGAACAGGCAAAACCACCTGCGCAAAAATTCTTGCCAAGGCTGTAAACTGTCTTAATCCGCAAAACGGCAATCCTTGCGGCGAATGTGAAATCTGCAAGGGCATTGATGACGGAAGTATTCTTGATATTGTCGAGATGGACGCCGCATCTAACCGTAAAATTGATGATATTCGTCAGATAATTGACGAGGTACAGTTTAAGCCCGCAAAGTGCAAATACAGGGTGTATATTGTCGATGAGGTACATATGCTTACCACAGAGGCTTTTAACGCTCTTCTTAAAACGCTTGAAGAACCGCCCGAGCATGTAATTTTTATACTTGCCACTACCGAGGTTCACAAGCTGCCGCAGACAATCCGTTCAAGATGTCAGCGATTTGATTTTCACAGAATACCGCCTAAGGCGATAGCAGACAGAGTAGAGTATGTGGTTTCGCAGGAAAATGCAGAGATTACCGAGTCGGCGGCGCTTATGCTTGCATCTGTTGCAGACGGCGCACTTCGTGACGCACTTTCGCTTTTGGACAGTTGTCTTGCCGTAAGTTCTCATATTGATGAGGAAGTAGTCCGCAATGCAGCGGGACTTGTAAGCAAAACATATCTTTTTGAACTTGCAACGGCTATAATTAACAAGAATCCCACAAAGTCGCTTGAGATAATAGACAGGCTGTATTCCGAGTCAAAGGATATGGCAAGGCTTTGTGATGAACTTGTTGAACATTTCAGAGCATTGATGCTTATTAAAACAATCAAAAATCCGAGAGATATTCTGATAATGTCGGACGATGAGTTTGAGCAGGCGGTTACGCAGTCGGATTATCTTTCGCTTGCAGATATAGTTTTCTATATGGATGTGCTTTCAAGGGCATATCAGCGAATGGGCAGGGGAACAGGCGACAGAACAGAGCTTGAGATGGCTCTTGTAAAGCTGTCGGCAACCGAACTTGACGGCACGGTAGAGGCATTGACCGCAAGAGTTACTGCACTTGAAAAAGCGGTAAAGCGTGGAATTACCGTAAATTACGCACAGCCTGCACAGCAGAGCGTACAGGCGGAAGCTACGCAATCGGCAAGTGTACCGAATACACAGACCGAAGTTGAAGAACCGTTTGCAAAACCCGAACCGGAGCACAAGAAAGCACCTGTTGCAAAGCCTGCACCGGAGGTTAAGCCTGTTGCACATAGAGCAAGCGTAAACCTTGACGAACTTTACGATAATGCAGTGCCTTTTGCAAGATGGGTAGAAGTAGTTGACAGCCTGAAATCGGTTTCAAGGTCAATAGCGGCTGCCTTTGCAGGTTCGACAGCTTACGAAAGCGGAAATTACCTTTTGATTGACACAAACAATGAGCTTGCTTTTGATTTGCTTAGGCAAAACGGCAGAAGAGCAGAAATAAAGCAGACTTTGCTTGAATTGACAGGCAAAAATTACAGCCTCGGACCTTATAAAAGGTCAACACCTAAAAAAGTTGAAAAAACAGACCCGCTCAACTCTCTTGTGCAAAGCCTTGAGGGCAGCGGAGTAGAAATAACACAAGAATAAATATGTAATTGAAAGGATGTTTTTAATATGAAAGCAAGATTACCAAAGGGCTACGGCAACGGTGGCGCAAACAACATTCAGCAGCTCGCTCGTCAGGCTCAAAAGTTACAGGACGATATGGAGCAGGCTTCACAGGAGCTTGAGGCAAAAGAATACACAGCTACATCGGGTGGCGGCGCAGTAAGCGTAACATTAACAGGTAAGATGGAACTCACAAAGATTGATATTTCTCCTGATGTTGTTGACGCCGAAGATGTAGAGATGCTTTCCGACCTTATTATTGCAGCTACAAACGAGGCTTTAAGAGCTGCCCGTAAGGAAAAGGAAGACACAATGGAAACTATTTCAGGCGGACTTAACATTCCGGGAATGTTTTAATAATGTCTAATTATAATGTTGCTCCCCTCGAAGTGTTGGTGGAGCAGTTTGAAAGAATGCCCGGCATCGGTCACAAAACAGCGCAAAGACTTGCATATTATGTGTTTAACCTGTCAAAAACAGACGCAGAGGCACTTGCAAAGGCTGTGACTGATGCTCACACAAAAATCCATTATTGTGCAGAGTGCTGTAATCTTACGGATAAAGAACTTTGTCCCGTATGTGCAAATCCCGCAAGAGATAAGTCGGTTATTTGTGTGGTTGAAACTCCCCGTGACGCCTCAGCAATCGAAAAAACACACGAGTACAACGGTGTGTATCATATTTTGCACGGCTCAATTTCTCCGCTTAACGGAATCGGCCCCGATAACATTACCATAAAACAGCTTTTGGCAAGGTTTAACGGAGATGATGTTAAAGAGGTTATTATGGCAACAAACCCGACCGTAGAGGGTGATGCAACAGCTTTATATATTTCAAAGCTGTTAAAACCGCTCGGAGTTAAGGTTACAAGACTTGCTTACGGTATCCCCGTCGGAGGAGATCTTGAGTATGCCGATGAATACACACTTGCAAAGGCTCTTGAAGGCAGGAGTGAAATATAATGGCTTCATTAAAAACAGTAGCGCAGAACAAAAAGGCACATCACGATTATTTTATTGAAGAATCTTTTGAGGCAGGCATTGAGCTTTGCGGAACAGAGGTAAAATCAATCCGTGCAGGCAGAGTAAACCTTAAGGACAGTTGGTGCTCTATAGTTGAGGGCGAAATTTTCATAAACGGAATGCATATTTCTCCCTATGACCACGGCAATATTTTTAATCGTGACCCAATGCGTGTGCGCAAACTGCTTATGCACAAAAAAGAAATCAACCGCCTCTTTGGTATTGTAAAACAGACGGGCTATTCGCTTATACCGATAAGTCTTTATTTTAAAGACAGCAAGGTTAAAGTGCAGGTGGGTCTGTGCAAAGGTAAAAAACTTTACGATAAGAGAGAGGATATGGCAAAACGCTCTGCAAAACGAGATATGGAGCGTGCCATTAAGGAGCAAAACAGATTTTAAATTAAACAGGCAAAAACAAGCAAAAAGCGCGTAACAGTATAACTTTTCGCAATCAAAATTATAAAAGTTCGGTCAGAGAATGTCGTAAAAATGTGATAACCTCTGACCTGATTTTTTATTAAGGTTTAGTAAAGTGATAATCGAGTGACAACGCTTGAAAACCACTAAACTATCCGTTGCGATTATAAAATCTTAACAGTGCAAATCATAATTTTAAATAAAATCCGTTCAACACAAAATACCGTTGCGTTTTGGTTGCAGAGGTATTTATTTTTTTGCTGTTAATTTGTATAAAAATGGCGTAAAAGATTGACTTTTTGTATTATTTGAATTAAAATTATATAGTAGCTTAGTGCGGAAAAAACAGCACTGCTTTGCGGTGCGAAAGGAAAATTATATGAAAATCAAGAGCTTGTTTGTCGGTGATACCGACAATACTTTTATTCAGTTTTTCAGGTATTGCTTTGTAGGCGGTTTTGCCTTTGTTGTTGATTTTGGCGTAATGACGCTTTTAACAGAGGTTTTCTCGGTTTATCCCGTGGTTTCGTCAACCGTTTCTTTTGTTGCGGGTTTGTTGGTAAATTACCTGCTCAGTACATTTTGGATATTTAAAAATTCAAAAATAAAAAACAGATTTGCGGAATTTCTTGCCTTTGCACTTATCGGTGTAATCGGTCTCGGAATTAATGCCGCAATTATCTGGCTTTTCCAAAATCCGCTTGCGACAGGTCTTGTGTTTGGCGGCGAATCTGCTGTGGTAAACGGCGAAACAAAGTATTTCTGGCTTTGGGGTATTCAGTATTACCACATCGGCAAGATAGTTTCTACTGTAGTTGTATTTTTATGGAACTTCTGCGGCAGAAAATTTATTTTATTTGATAAGAGCAAAAAATAATTTTGTTACAGATAGAGAGGAAATATAATGAAAAAAGTAATTATTATCGGAGCGGGTCCTGCCGGTATCACAGCGGCAAACGAGCTTTTAAAGGATACAAAAGGCGAATATGATGTTACAATTCTTGAGGAAACAGAGCGTATAGGCGGTATTTCTCAAACGGTACGCTACAACGGCAACCGTATGGACATCGGCGGTCACCGCTTTTTCTCAAAGAGCGACGAGGTAATGAATTGGTGGAGCGAGCTTATGCCTGTACAGGGCAAGCCGTCTTTTGACGATAAAATTCTCGGCAGAGAAAAGCCGCTGGTTGAAAACGGCCCTGACCCCGAAAAGGACGACAAGGTTATTCTTGTGCGTGACAGAGTTTCAAGAATTTACTATAACAAGCACTTCTTTGATTACCCCGTTACAATGTCGGCGGCAACAATTAAAAATATGGGCTTTCTCACCACAATGAAAGCAGGTTTCAGCTATCTTAAATCCGTAATGTTCAAAAAGCCCGAAGATTCTCTTGAGAATTTCTACATTAACCGTTTCGGTAAGGTGCTTTATTCAATGTTTTTTGAGGGCTATACAGAAAAGCTGTGGGGCAGACATCCGAGTGAAATTTCAGCCGATTGGGGTTCACAGCGTGTAAAGGGACTTTCAATCAGAGCCGTATTAAAGGATATGTTCTCAAAGGCATTCGGTGGCAAAAAATCATCAAAAGAGGTGGAAACCTCGCTTATTGAGCAGTTCTGGTATCCAAAGTACGGTCCGGGACAGCTTTGGGAGATTGCTACTGACAGAGCGATTGAAAGAGGCGCAAAACTTCTTAAAAATCACAGTGTAAAGAATATTGTATGCAAAGACGGTAAGATTACAGCCGTTGTTTGCAATACTCCCGAAGGCGAAAAGACTATTGAGGGCGATATTTTTGTATCGTCAATGCCTGTTAAAGACCTTGTTGCAGGTATGACAGGCGATGAGCCTTCAAAGGAGATTAAGTATATTGCAGAGAATCTTCCTTACAGAGATTTTGTTACGGTCGGACTTCTTGTTAATAAACTTAACCTTAAGAATGAAACCAAGATGAAAACTCTTAACAATATCGTACCCGATTGCTGGATTTATGTTCAGGAAACCAGCGTAAAACTCGGCAGAATTCAGATTTTCAACAACTGGTCGCCGTATATGGTGGAAGACCCGGAAAATACAGTATGGATCGGACTTGAATATTTCTGCGCCGAGGGTGACGATTTCTGGAATTTAAGCGATGAAGAGTGCATTAAGCTTGCTACAAAAGAACTTGAATCAATGGGCGTTATCAGTTCAAGCGAAGTTCTCGACTCTCACCGTGAGAAAATCAAAAAGGCTTATCCCGCTTATTTTGATACTTATGCTCAAATGGACGAGCTTATCAAGTATCTTGATACATACACAAACCTTTACTGCGTCGGCAGAAACGGTCAGCATCGTTACAATAATATGGACCACTCTATGCTTACCGCTATCCGTGCCGCAGAAGCTATAAAGGCAGGCAAGACAGACAAGGGCACAATTTGGAATGTAAATACCGAAAAAGAATACCACGAAACAAAGTAATCGGTTTTGGAGGTAATCTGATGGAATTTAAACCTAACCATTTGGTGCAGGATGAGCACAGCCTTGTACAAAGGGAAAATCATCCTTGCAACGGTTTTATAAAATTTGTAACTTCACATCCGTACATTGCGGTTGCAATATTGTGCCTTGCAAGCACGGTTATTACAACGAGCACATCATTCGGAAGTCTTTTGCCGATATTTGCGATTGTTCCTATGCTCATTGTATTATTTGCGGGAGTTCCTGTCGGAATTTATTTCAGTTCAAAAAACACAACCGATGACGACAGCAGAAAAAAGATGGCTTTTTTTATGTCTGTCGCCTCATTTGCAGGTGCGATAGGGCTGTTTTTAATAATACTTATGAAAGGTTCAACGGCTTTTCATATTCTGAATTACGGTTTGCTTGTGTCGGCACTTGTGCTTATTTACCTTGCCTGTACAGACAGACTGACGGATAAAGCTTTTGTGGTTGTAATTTTTGCACTCGGTTTTGTGTTAAGGCTTGCCTATGTGCTTTATACCGATATTTCGGTAAGACAACACGATGTCGGAAATTTCGATATGGAAATAGGTCATTGCGGATATATAAGATATTTTTACGAAAACTTTAATCTGCCTGATTTTGATGTAAGAAATTACTGGCAGTTCTATCATCCTCCGTTCCACCATATTATAGCGGCATTATGGATGCGTTTGCAGACATTTTTAGGTATAGATTACTATGCTGCGGGCGAAAATGTGCAGATTCTCACACTTTTCTATTCATCAATCTGTATGGTTCTTTCATATAAGATTTTCAGACAATTGGGTTTGAAAGGCAGAGGTCTTGTATGTGCAGTCGCAATAGTGGCTCTCTGTCCAACTTTCTACATAATGGCAGGCAGCGTAAACAACGATATTCTTTCGATTGCCTTTATGCTTGCGGCTGTTTTAAATACGCTTTATTGGTATAAAAATCCGACTTTCCCGAGAATTATGGCAATTTCTCTTTGTGTTGGCTTGGGAATGATGACAAAGCTTTCCGTATGGATGGTAGCACCTGCAATTGCGTTTGTATTTTTATATGTTTTCTTTAAGAATTTAAAGGACTTTAAAAAGTACCTCGTTCAATTTCTGTGCTTTGGCGTTGTGTGTGCGCCTCTTGCACTGTGGTGGCAGGTAAGAAATCTTTTGAAATTCGGAGTGCCGCTTACCTATGTGCCGGCACTTTCAATTACAAGCGACCAGTATATCGGAAACTTGCCGTATGCAAAAAGACTGTTTGACTTCGGTTTAAATCAGTATGCAAATGTAGGCGATCAGTTTGTCACCTACGGTGCGTCATATAACGAGTACAACCCGCTTGTGGCATTGTTTAAGACATCAATGTTTGACGAACTTATAAATACAAACAATTATCCGAAAATTGCAGGGTTTAACATTATTTTGTTCTGGTCTGCAGTTCTTATCGGAATATTCGGATTTGCGGCAATGATTTATGCTTTTTGTAAAAGGAAAAATTCAGCCCTTAACAATGCACATAAAATATTTATTGCTTTGATATATGCAGTATTCTTTGTATCATATTATATTTTCTGTTTCCAATTCCCATTTGTATGTACAGAAAACATAAGATATGCAGTACCGCTTATAATACTCGGAGCATTCTTTACGGGACTTGCGGTGCAGTATTTAGGCAAAGCTTCAGACAAAAAATATAAATCTGTTGCAAGAGGTGCAATTTACACTCTTGTAACGGTATTCAGCGTTTCTTCTGTACTTGTTTATTATATAGTAGGAATGCCGTAACAGTATAAAAGCTCTCTTTTGAGGGCTTTTTTGTTTATCTGAAAACATAAGTGTAAAATAATGAAATTTCTGATAATTATTTATGCAATTTAATGTAAAAATCTCGATATAATTCACTTGCTTTTACACGAATAAATGTTATAATATAATTATGATTGAAGGAGGATTGGCTTATGTACAGAAAAATTATGGAGTATTTAAAGAAATGGAAAGAAAGTAAGTATAGAAAACCGTTAATTTTGCAGGGGGCAAGACAGGTTGGAAAAACATATACAGTGCTTGAATTCGGCAGAGAATATTATGAAAATGTAGCATATTTTAATTTTGAAACTAATCCGTCATTAAATAAAACTTTTGATGAAAATATAACCCCCGATTATCTAATTCCTATTTTATCGCATATTGCGGGAGTAACAATTGTAAGTGAAAAAACTTTGATTGTATTTGACGAAATACAATTATGCGAAAGAGCACTGACTTCACTAAAATATTTTTGCGAAAATGCTCCTCAATATCATATAATTGTTGCAGGCAGTTTGCTTGGAGTAGCCGTCAATCGTTCAACTTTTTCTTTTCCTGTAGGCAAAGTGGATATCAAAACTATGTATCCTATGGATATTGAAGAATTTATGATAGCAATGGGCAACAAAGACCTGACGGAAATGATAAGAAAATCATTTGAAAGCAATGCACCTATGCCGGCGGCATTGCATGATATATGTATGCAGTTATATCGTCAATATCTTGTAGTCGGCGGAATGCCTGAATGTGTTTCACTTTTTGCACAAACAAAAGATTATGTGCTTGTTCGACATAATCAAGACACAATTCTTGCAAGTTATCTTAATGATATGAGCAAATATAATAATCTCAATGAGATAAAAAAGACAAGGCTTGCCTATGATAATATTACCGTCCAACTTTCAAAAAAGAATACAAGATTTCAATATAAGCTAATAAAAAAAGGCGGAAGAGCATCTGAATTTGAAAATGCAATTGAATGGCTCAATCTTTCGGGCATAGTTTCACAGGTTTATAAAGCGGAACAAATAAAAAAGCCGCTTGAAAATTATCGTGATATTGATTCTTTTAAAATATATGTATCGGATTCGGGGCTTTTATGCGCAAAAAAATCTTTATCTGCTTACGATGTACTTTATATGGTTGATGAAATTAATGAATTCAAAGGCGGAATGACAGAGAATTATGTTAATGTTCAGTTGACAATTAACGGACATAAGACATATTATTGGGAATCCGACAGGGGCGCTGAAATAGATTTTATAATACAGCGAGCTTCGGATATTATTCCTATAGAGGTAAAGTCTGCTGACAATACAAAAGCCAAGAGCCTTGGCATATATATGAAAAAATTCAATCCTAAATATGCAATAAAACTATCTGCTAAGAATTTTGGATATGAAGATAATAAAAAAACAGTTCCTTTATATGCCGCCTTTTGTATTTAAGCGGTTGAATTTATAAAAATCAGATAATTTTCGGGCTTTTTGATTTGTAACGGATTTGTAACTTCAATAAACAGAGATTTTACCGAGTATGTATTGATTTTCATATTTAATTGGTGTATGATTAGTTAGAATTATAATTGACATATTTTGTCCAATTAATTTTATGAGGTAATAATATGAGGATAGTAATTGTCGGATGCGGTAAAGTCGGCACATCTATAGCGTCCCAGCTTAATGCGGAGGGGCACGACATTGTTGTAGTTGATATTGACCGCAACGCTGTGCAAAATCTTTCTAATTCCCTTGATGTTATGGGAATAGAGGGTAACGGTGCATCGTATGAGGTGCTTGCGGAGGCAGGGGCGGAAAAGGCTGACCTTGTTATTGCGGCGGCGGCTCTCGATGAAGTAAATCTTTATACCTGCCTTATGGCAAAAGCTGCGGGTACAACACACACTATTGCAAGAGTAAGAAATCCGCAATATGCGGCGGATATTCACCGTGTTAAAGATACTCTCGGTCTTTCAATGTCTATCAATCCGGAGCTTACGGCGGCAAAAGAAATGAGCAGACTTCTCAGATTTTCGGGTGCTCTTGAAATCGACACTTTTTCCAGAGGCTCGGTTGAACTTATAAAAGTCGCTCTTCCCGAGAATTCTTCAATAGCGAATAAAAAGATAAGCCAGATTGATATTTTAAAAGGTAAAGTCAGAATTTGCCTTGTCGAAAGAGGTGACGAGGTATTTATTCCTAACGGTGACTTTGTGCTGCTTGGCGGTGACAGAATTTCTGTTGCGTCAAAGGCCGATGTGGCGGCAAAATTCTTTAAGCGTATCAGTGTATCAATCGGTAAAAGCCGAGATGTGATTTTGCTTGGCGGAGGTAAGATTTCGTTCTATCTTGCAAAAAACCTTATTGCTTCGGGTGCAAGCGTAAAAATTATTGAAAAAAATTCTGATCGCTGTTGGGAACTTACAAACATACTTCCCGAGGCCGTTGTTATTCAAGGTGACTGTATGGATCAGGATCTTCTCTTAAGCGAAGGTGTTGAACACGCCGACGGTGTGGCTGCACTTATGGACTATGATGAAGAGAATATCCTTATTTCTCTTTATATTCAGAGCGTGTCAAAGGCAAAGGTTATTACTAAGGTAAATAATGCTTCTTTTGACTCTATTCTTCACGGCTTGAAAATAAAAACAATTATTCACCCTAAAAATCTTACGGGCGAGTATATTGCAAGTTATATCCGTGCAATGCAGAATTCACTCGGCAGTAATGTAGAAACATTGTACAAACTCAATGATGACGCTGTAGAGGCGCTTGAATTCAGAGTGCGCAGTACATCAAGAGTAACGGGTATTCCTTTGCAGGAACTTAATTTAAAAGATAACTTGCAGGTTATCAGCATTAATCGTCACGGAAAAATTATACTTCCGCAAGGCAGCGATAAAATTATGTGTGACGATACCGTAGTTGTAATTACTAAGCATAAAGGCCTTAGCGACCTTGATGATATTTTAAAGCATTGAGGTTAAATAACTATGAATAAACGAAGTATTATTTATATTTTGGGTTGGGTGCTTATAGTTGATGCCGTTGCAATGCAGATAGGCACAATTACATCTTTAATTTACGGTGAAAAAGAGGCGTGGTATTTTGTGCTTACCGGTGTTGTAAGCGCAATACTCGGTGTACTTGCTATAAAGGTTAAAAAGCCTAAAAATATGGTGCTTTACCAAAAAGCAGGTTTTGCATCAACGGCGCTTAGTTGGATTTTGCTTTCGCTTGTAGGCTGTATGCCGTTTTGGCTTAGCGGAGAAATCCCGTCTTTTATAGATGCTTTTTACGAAACCGTATCGGGCATCACTACAACCGGCGCAACAATTCTCAATGATGTAGAGGCGCTTAGCAAAGGTATGCTTATGTGGAGAAGTTTTCTTCACTGGTTAGGCGGTATGGGCGTTATCGTCTTTTTGCTCGCCATAATTCCAAAGCTCGGCGGTCAGCAGAATATTTTTCTTATGAAAGCAGAAAGCCCCGGCCCGATTATCGGCAAGGCAGTGCCACGAATGAGAAATTATGCAACTATGCTTTACGGCATATATATTATACTGACGGCACTTGAATTTATTTTGCTATTGTTTGGCGGACTTAATGTTTTTGAGGCGATAAACACGAGCTTTTCAACCGCAGGTACAGGCGGTTTCGGTATTTACAACAGCAATGCAGCGGCTTTTGACAGCTATTATGTGCAGACTGTAATTGCCGTGTTTATGCTTTTGTTCGGCATAAATTTCTCGGTATATCTCTGTCTTATTGCAAGAAAATTCAAACAATCGCTCAAATTTGAGGAATTGTGGATATACCTTGGAATAGTAGCGGTTTCAACTGCAATTATTGCATTTAATATCAGCTCGATTTACAAGCCGTATGACGCTTTCCATCAGAGCTTTTTCTATGTATCATCAATTATTTCTACAACAGGTTTCGGACTTACCGATGTTAATAAATGGCCTGAACTTTCAAAAACGGTTATTATAATTCTTACATTTATCGGTGCTTCGGCGGGCAGTACGGGCGGCGGATTTAAAATTTCCCGTATTATCCTGCTTTTTAAGGAGGTAAGAAAGGAATTTTCTCTCCTTGTACACCCACGAAATGTTAAACTCGTAAAAATGGACGGCAAGGCAGTAAATCACGATATTATGCGTACCACTTCAATGTATTTGGTGCTTTATATAGGTGTGTTTGCCATTAGCTTTTTGCTTGTTTCCATAGACAATATGGACTTTACAACAAGTTTTACGGCGGTAGCGGCAAATCTTAACAATACGGGCCCGGGTCTTGGTGCGGTTGGCCCTGTAGGAAATTATGCCGATTTCAGCATTTTGTCAAAGATAGTATTTATTTTCGATATGCTGGCAGGCAGACTTGAGATTTACCCGCTCTTGCTCCTTTTTGCACCGTCTGCATGGAAAAAATCGTAATATTTAACCACCTCACAGCAAATAATAGTTGTGAGGTGATTTTTAATGTCAGAGGCAATAAACATAGCGGTTGAAAAAGCAGAGAAACCAAAAAGGATAAAATTTACATTTTATCAGAAAATATTTTTTCTGTATTTTTTAAATATTACAGATTGGATATGCACAGAGGCTTTGCTTGCAAGCGGATATTTTGCAGAGGCAAATCCTGTAATGCAGCCTGTACTGAATAATTTTTGGCAAACCGTCATAATTAAAGGAGTGATTCCTCTTGCGGTCATTTTGGTGTGCTGTCTGGTGAATAAATGGGCGAACGCAGGCGACAGTATTATAATAAACGTAATGCTGTATGTGGGTATTTCTATATATATGCTCGTAAATCTTTGGCATATTTTCAATTTTGTATTGCTCTTTTTCATATTTTAATGTAAAATAATAGAGAATGAGTAAAGACGGAGGTGTTGTTTTTGCCCGCATTATCTGTAAGTAATCTTACAATGACATTTATAGAAAGAAATTTGTTTACCGATGTATCGTTTGAGGTAGAGTCAAGGGATAAAGTTGGCTTTATCGGTGCAAACGGCGTGGGCAAAACAACTCTCTTTAAAATATTGGACGGCGAAATTTCACCTACATCGGGCAATGTGGTTTTTGCCAAGGATACTGTTGTCGGCTATATGGAGCAGCATGCCTGCAATAATCCACGAATCAGCATTTATAACGAACTGCTGTCCGTGTTCGATTATTTGACCGATACAGAGCAGGAGATAGCCGAAGTAACAAATGCGATAGAAAATAAAGACGGCGACTTAAATGCGCTTGTAGAGCGCCAGACAAGGCTTATTGACGAGTTTGAAAGACTTGGCGGACTTACATACAAAAGCCGCACACGCTCGGCTTTGCTCGGGCTCGGATTTATGGAATCCGAACTTGATATGCCTGTCGGAAATTTAAGCGGCGGTCAGCGTTCAAAATTAAGCCTTGCAAAACTTTTGCTTTCAAAAAGCAACTTCCTTTTGCTTGACGAGCCTACAAACCACCTTGATATAAGCGCAGTAAATTGGCTTGAGAGCTTTTTGCGTGACTTTAAGGGCGCAATGATTATAATAAGCCATGACAGATATTTTCTTGACAATGTTACAAACAAGACGATTGAACTTGAGCACTGCAAAACAATGTGCTATAAAGGTTCGTACTCTGAATTTATCAAGAAAAAAGAGGCATATAACGAGTCTTTAAAGAATAAATATGAAAATGACTTAAACGAAATTAAGCGTATAGAGGGCATAGTAGAACAACAGAAACGCTGGGGCAGAGAAAGAAACTTTATTACTGCCGCAAGCAAGCAAAAAGAGGCTGACCGTATAAAGGCGCAGCTTGTTAAGCCTGAAAGCGAGCTTGATACCGTAAAAATGAGATTTACTCCGAAGATTGAAAGCGGCAATGATGTTCTTATGTGCAGTAATCTTTCAAAATCTTTCGGAGATAAAAAGCTGTTTTCTGATGTAAACATACATATCAGAAAGGGCGAGAAAGTATTTATTCTCGGCGGTAACGGCTGCGGAAAAACAACTCTGTTCAGAATTTTAACGGGAAAATGCCCGCAGGACAGCGGCGAGTACGAGTACGGTACAAATGTAACGGTAGGTTACTTTGACCAGTTACAGCAAAACCTTAACCTTGAAAATACCGCCGTAGATGAAATATGGGATACTTTTCCTCAAATGACTCAAACAGAGGTACGAAGTGCGCTTGCATCATTCCTTTTCAGAGGTGACGAGGTATTTAAACCTCTTTCAAAAATGAGCGGCGGAGAAAGAGCGAGAATTTCGCTTGCAAAACTTATGCTTAAGGGCAGTAACTTCCTTTTGCTTGACGAGCCTACAAACCACCTTGATTCGGCGTCAAGAGAAGAACTTGAAAAAACGCTTGCCGATTATAGCGGCACTTTGCTTATAATCAGCCATGACCGTTATTTTATCAATAAGTTGGCAGATAGAGTGCTTGTGCTTGATAAGAACGGTATAACCGAATATCTCGGCAATTACGATTATTATGTTGAGCATATAAGAACCGAGCAGACCGAAGTTAAGACAGCGGCGGTCAAAAAAGAAAAACCGCAGAATGATTACTTTTTGCAAAAGCAAAGACAGAGTGAAGAACGCAAAAAACAGACAAGACTTAAAAAAGCGGAAGAGGCAATTGAAAGACTTGATGAAGAAATAGCGCAGACACAGGAATTGCTGTCAGGCGAGGAAGTAGCGGCTGATTACGAAAAACTTATTGAACTTACAAATAAACTCGAAGAATTGCAGAATGAACAGGAAGAACAGTATGCAATTTGGGAAGAACTTTCAGATTAATTAAATATAAAAGGCCGTATGAAAATACGGCTGAATATCCATCCGTGGCGCAATTGGATAACGCAACAGATTCCGATTCTGGAGAATGGGGGTTCAAATCCCTTCGGGTGGGCCAAAAAATAAAAAACACCCTTTGCGGTGTTTTTTATTTTTATATACAAAGAAAACGAAGGGATTTGAAGCCGACCGTTAAGAAAACAGTCCGGTGGACTGTTTTTAGGGAGGAGCGTTGATGATATTATAATTGAGAACAAGCCGTTATATACGAGGCAGAGAGTAAAAGAATAAGAAAGAGTACTTCGGGTGGGCCAAAAAATAAAAACACCCTTTGCGGTGTTTTTTATTTTTATATACAAAGAAAACGAAGGGATTTGAAGCCGACCGTTAAGAAAACAGTCCGGTGGACTGTTTTTAGGGAGGAGCGTTGATGATATTATAATTGAGAACAAGCCGTTATATACGAGGCAGAGAGTAAAAGAATAAGAAAGAGTACTTCGGGTGGGCCAAAAAATAAAAAACATCCTTTGCGGTGTTTTTTATTTTTATATACAAAGAAAAAAGGGATTTAAGCCGCTTTTGTGGGGCTGAAGAACTTTTTTGAAATTTTTTAAAAAAGTTTGAAAAAAGTGTTGACATTTGGAACCTCGTATGGTATTATATATGAGCAGTCAACGAGAGATACAAAAACAAAACAAAATCTCTTGTGAAACAGCGAAAAACGCTGGTGTAGCTCAGTTGGTAGAGCAGCTGATTTGTAATCAGCAGGTCGGGGGTTCAAGTCCGTCCACCAGCTCCAAAAGAAGCCTACTGTTTAGGCAGTAGGCTTTACATATGGGAGAATTCCCGAGTGGCCAAAGGGGGCAGACTGTAAATCTGTTGTCACTGACTTCGGTGGTTCGAATCCACCTTCTCCCACCAAACTTAAAAAACGCCTTAAACACTGAGTTTAGGGCGTTTTTCTTTTGCGTTGAGCAGAGATAAAAACCCTCTGAAAATTCGTCTGTCTAACAGTTGTCTAACAGATAAACTAACTAAGCATATTTTCAAGCGATTCTGTGAGCTTTGCTTTTGATTTTGCCTGAATATGGGAATAGATATTTGCAGTTGTATTGTATGAACTGTGACCTGCCCATTCCTGTAATTCTTTCATACTTGCACCGCTTTCAAGAAGAATACTAATATTTGTATGCCTTAATTCGTGCAACTTGATTCTTTTTAAGCCTGCGTTCTCGCATAACTTCGGTATTGCCCTCGTAACATATTCGAGAGGTAATAAACTGCCGTCAGGTCTTACACAAACGAAACCGTCCCAAGTATGATTATACAGCTTGTTTTTTTGTTTCTGCTTTTCCTGTTTTGCCTTTAATTCAGATAAATATTTTACTGCTGAATCAGACATAGGAAATGAGCGAATAGAAGAAGAGGTTTTAGCAGTAGCCTCATAATACAGATTTTTGATTTTTGAACCTGATACGCCTTTATCCTTAACCGTTCCGTTAATGTAAAGTATTTTGTTTGCAAAATCAATATCCTGCCACCTTAAACCTATGATTTCACCTCTGCGTAAACCAAACCAAGAAGCAAGTAATACAACAGGTTCAATAGGTGATCCTTTTGCAGCCTTTAAGAATGTTTTAAGCTCCTCTACGGTATAGAAATTTGCTACATGACGGTTTTTCTTAGGCAAATCTACCTTGTCCGCAGGATTACTTTCTATACGCCCCATTTTATAAGCATACCTTAAAGCCTTACTTATGTTAGCGTGATAATGGTGTATGGTATTTGCAGTTACTTTATCATTATTCAGCTTGTAGGTGTAAAAATCCTGAATATGATAAGGCTTTAAGTCACAAAGCTTTATTCTTCGTTCGGCAAAATACGGGCAAATTACATTATGTATAACTTGCTTATATCCGTAGTAGGTATTCTTAGAAATGGTATATTTGGTATCTTCAAGCCACTGTTTTAGATAATCGGAAAACAACATTTCAGTTTCATCAAGAACAAGTTTGTTTTGCCACTCTTGAAGAATTTCAATCCTTTTTTGTTCAAGTTTACGCTTGTTGTTGCCGTTTACCGAAAACTCGGTTTTAATCCACTTTTGAACACGCTTGCCGTTTGAAAGATGATAGCTTACGATTATGTAATAATAATCTCTGCCTTTTTTCTTTGAAATTACGGCTGTAATGTCTTTATGTCTTGCTGTCAAGTAAATTCCTCCTTTTGTGACAGCAATTACCTAATATTATTATATAACATAATTGCGTTTAATTCAATAATTATCTTTAGTTTTCTCCTTTCTTATCGGGAAGACTTTCTACAAGTTTTAAAAACTCTTCACAAGCATAACGCCTGCCGTTTTCATCTTTTGAAGGTCTTTTAGAGCGGTAGTTATCTCCGTGAAGCGGTATTCCTAATTTACCTAAAAAGTATCGCAAGTCCTCAAAACTGTAGCCATTATAAGATGTACCCATTTTTTGACCGTTACTCATGTCGATTATCCAATATCTCTGACACGGTCTGTACCTAAGTGCCTTATAACCCAAGTACACTGGCTTTAATTCATACCCAGCTTCTCGAAACACTTCCTTAATACGCCAACTGGAATAATAATCATATGTCGTGATGAAAGTTAAATCGCTAAGCTCGCTACCGCCTGTATATTCGAGAATTTCATCGGAATCATCTTCATCACACATATTCTTTTTCTCATCATTCATATGCTACCACCTTCCGTTTCTTCTGCGTGAAAATAGGGTATATCTTCAAACAAAGCGAACTGAATGATGTAATCACATATGCGAGGTGAATTGTAAAAGTAACCGTCAATACAATGCTCACTAAGACCGTATGAGGTTGCCGCACTGTATATACAGCTATATGACTGGAGAAAATTTGAAAGAGTCATAACTCCGACTCTATCAAAAATTTTGTCATGAAATATCAGAGAACCGCCTCTTGACACTTGTTCACTATAATAAGTCCCAAGCGGTTTGTCCTCTAAAATATCAACTCTGTCGCACCAATTTTTAATACCTGTTGTGATTCCGATATTAAGAATTGTGTCAATGTCCTCTTTTGGCAAATGAACCGTATGCTTTTGTATTTGACCGTTAAAGTCCTCAAAAGCTACTAAAAGGTCATTTGTTTTTTTCCAATACTTTACTACTTCATTAAGCATATAATTATTACTCATAATCATTCTCCTTATAGAAAATTATAATATAAAAATATGAAGTAAGATAATCATATTTCTATGGTAATCAGTTTTTAGGTTTTTCGGTTTTTATTTGTGTGTTTATAAGAAATTAAGTTTCTCGGTATTTATGTATTTCGGGTTCAATATCTCACTCCATATCCTTTGAATAAAAAGTGCGTTCAAATTCTTCGTCTGATACTATCTGAGTATCTACAATGTTTTTGTTACTGCTTGTGTTTATTGCCGTTAGTGTAAACGGATTGTCACTTTCGGAGATCTTATTTACAATCTCGGCAACATCAATCTTTGTAAGGTCAACACTGACAAAGCAATCTGATAAACTTTGCTGTGATAAGCTAAGAAAATTCTTTCTAAGCCAAGCCCTTATCTGAGGGTTAATTTCAAGTTTTTTCTTATGGTATTTCTTGTATATTTCATACAGAATACTCCAAAATTCAGCAACAGCTTTTTCACCCCATATAACGCTGATTTTGTATATCAAAGGGAACAAACCGCTACCGTAAATAATATGCTGAATGCTTTTATTCAAACTATTGTTAGCAGGACTTTCACAACGCAAAGCGTGAAAATTACTGCATTCAATTATTTTAAGCAGGTCGTTTGTAAAATCAGTAAAACAGCTGTTAAGAGGGTCATAAAAACGGTATCTGTCACATATTTTGCTTACAATGAACTGCGATACAGAAACATCATCTGTTATATGTTCCAATTGCTCGGTTATTTGATGAGCATAGTTTCCTCTGTATGAAGCCTCAAATCTAACCCAACTGTCGCACTGCAATGCTTCATCAAGGCGAAAACCGTTGTTGCTAATTTGCTCCGATTTTTTATCATAAACCCTGAGTAGTGACTGTGAGTTTTCAGCCCTTGAACCGATATAGAATGACTCAGTAACCAAATCTCTTTCGACAGAAGAAATCTTTCTTTTACTGTGTCTATAATTACAGTCAAGCACCTGTAAACTTTCGTCCTTTAACCTGCTGTATATGCTATGCGGTGATAAATCATAATTTTTGTAGTCAGCAGTTAAATCTATACGGCTCAGTCTGTATCTGTATAACGGACTTTCAATGTTGCTTAAAAATTTTCCGATATTTATATTCTCACCGTAGAAATCAAAATACCGCTTTTGATATACTGCCCAAGAGTGAGCAGAGAAACGAACTAATATTCCCATATGCACAAAAGTTTCGTGTAACGCTATAGTGAAGTAATATGGAGCGTTCTCAATAGTAAATGCTTGTGAATATGCCTGCGGCTTTTTATCACGCATTTCTACAACTTTACCGAGCAACAATTCTATGTCCGCTTTATAGATAAATTACTGTATCATTGAATAAGCTGTACTTTGCCAATCGTTACAAACATCATCAATCGAGTAAAAGAAAACTAAAGAAAATTCATCAACTCCGACTTTCAATTCTTTATCCATACAATAAAACCAACTCCTTATGTGAAGTTATATAACTTATATTCTATCCCCTTCATTAAAGTGAGGGGATTGACTTGCCGTCAGGCGGTTCGCACCTTGACGGTGCTACCGCCCACGGCAAAGCAATTACTTTTGCGGTTTAAGACTCTCATTAACTAAATGAATAGCACTTGCCTTTGCCGCAATCTGATGTCCTGCACTTGTCCAATACAGCGATAATTCAAGATTATCAAAGCGTACATAAATACTGCTGTTGCCGTCAATAGGATTGTCAATCTGTTTATCACCGTCAATACGAACGCTAAGCCTATCAAACTTATTTTCCTCAAGAATAACGATATACTTATATCCTGTAACCGTGCTTGTTCGGCGTCCATCCACATAGGCATATGACGGTATAACATCTATCAACAATAACTTACTGCCAACAGAACCCAGTACATCAATTTTTGCATTTTTAATATCCATAGCTATCTCCTTTCTGTTTATTTTGAACTTCATTTGAAGTTCTTGATTATATAAAAACACATGGAGTTGCGAATTTTGGGATACTTTGGATAGGAAATACCCCTTTTTAAGAATTTTTAAAAAATTTTTCTGCTTCTTCAAGCCACAACTTCAAGATTTGCGTTTGCTTTGCATAGTCATAATTACGAAGTAATTCCATAAGTTCACTGGGAAAGCCCTCTAAGAGATATGTACCATACAATAAGTAATCTAATGAACATTTTGTAGTGAGCGAAAATCTAATCAGATACTCAAGAGCAGTATTTCTTATGTCTGTGTACTTTTTGCTCTGAACATCACTTTTCTTTGAATGATACTTGTCCATTGTGTTTTTAGATACACCTAACAATTCGCTGAACTGTTTTTGTGTCAATTTCCTTTGTTGATGATTACAAAAATACTTGCGTACCTCATCTAATCGAGCTCTATAATCAAGAAAAAAATCTTCATCATCAAAATCTTCGATATATTTTGAATTACCCTCTAATAAATTAAAGCAATTAAAGCAAAAATCGTTAATCTTGCTTTTACCTGAATGTTTACAAATTTTCCTTAATTCTTCAATTTCGGGTAAATTATGACCGAAAACCAAATAATCTAAAGAAACATTAAAACGCAGATGAATGAGAAATAAAAAATCAGTGGACGGAAAAACGATTCCGTGTTCAACCTTACTGACATAATCCTTTTTATAGCTAAATTCAATGTCAGTAAGCGAATAGTCACCGTAATTATCATAATCATCATCAATTTTCGGGTTTAAAAACTCAAGAAACTCATTTACAGTCTTAGGCTGACCGTTAAAGCCTTCTTTTCTAAGCCCCTTTCTCAACTGCTGTATTCTTTCTCCAATAGCCTTCTTGTATGCATTTCTTTGCATAATTATTGACAACTTTCTTGTGCCATAAATTTACACAGAGTGCAGGACACACTCTATAAGTGCTTATGTTAGAAACGCAGGGAAGAATTGATACTCAACCAAGGTTCAGATGTATCAACCACGACAAAAAAGGTATGGTTTTAGATTTTGAAAGTGTTAGGGTACAAAGAAATGTGTTATAGGGTATAGTGCAATTTTGGCTAATAGTAAAAAACGCTATTTTATCGACCATAAAACATTGCCATAAACCACAAGAAACGATAATTTATTTTAAGGCATCAAAAATAGCCCAATCAGAGTAATGATTGAGCTATTCTTGTGCATAAATATTCAATTTGCTGTATAAATAATTATCGGGATAAAGCTGTTTTTATAACGGCTTTTGTATCGTTTATGTTTCGTAACATAGGCACAACTATTTCTCTCAAAGGCTTTCCGTCAGTTTGCAGATATCCTTTGCCCCTTGATTTTGGTTCTATCATCTCCTTATTATCATTAAATACCATTGCTATACTCTCTTTGCTGAGCGTACCAAGACCTACCACATTGCCAAAGTTATCTCGTCCTGTAATATATGTTGAATCGGCTCTTTGTAGTGACATAATGATAAAAATATTTGCACCTCGACCTAGCATAAGAATGTTGGCAAGTTTTTGCTTGTAGTTATCCTGCTCTTTCTTTACGGCTAAAGAACTGAGGAAACCCGACCACTCATCAATACATAAATAAATCGGTTCATATTCTGAATTTACACTTGCATTTGCCATTCTGTTTTGTAATTCATCAAAAACACAGTCAACAGCTTCACCGACAGAATTATGCTTATAGTAATTCCGACAGTCATTAAACTCAATAAAGTCAATGCCTTTAAAGTTTGCCAAAATCAATTTGACAGACTTCTTTGCTATTTGACCTAATATGTATGTTAGAAGATAAGTTTTACCGCTTCCGCTTGGTGCTACTATCAGCATATGAGGTACAGAGGAAAAGTCCACCGTAACAGGCACTTTTACACCCTGTGAAAGAATAGATAAATCTACACCGACAGTTAATTTACTGCTATCAAACCTCATCGTCATACACCTTATCTGTTGTTATATTCAGCTGTTCATCTCTCTTTTTGGATTTGATATAATGCCTTACATCATCTTCACAGCTAATATACATCACGGCAAATTTTAGTAAATGCTGTTCCTCGTTATATACAACCTTTTCAATATATACGCTTGGTATCATACCGTAGGATTTGCTGTTGTAGTATGAGGGTAAATTAACCATGCCGTAATTAAGCAATTGAGCTTCAATATACGATTGGATAATTTGCTTTAATGTATCTTCATCAAAGTCATATGATTTTTTTGGCATAATAATCTGAAAGGTGTAAAAAATACAGTTGTCAACACATAGTGGATTGTACCCCTCTTTTAAGAGAGAACTGCAATCTTTACCAAGCGGAAGTTTTAAAAACTCGTTGTTGCTCTGTAATACATCATACAAAAAGTAAAGTAAGCTCGGATAAACGCTATTTACAACTTTCATTCTTGCTTTGTTTGAAGCAAAATTAGCTGTTAAGCGAAGAGCAGATTTGATAGATTTTCTGTCGCTCAATTCCAATACCAACAAGAAAACCACAACCAAAACAGTCATTGCAATTAGGCAGATAAACCCTGTCAGCAAATAACTTACTGCTCCTGACAAAGAAAACGGTATTCCGAGTTTGTTGCACTCTGAAAGATATTCAGAGCCGAAAGCCATAATTACGAAAAAAGCTACTGCAAAATAGGTGAGCAGTACCACCCTAAAAGATTTTTTATTCATAAAAAATCCTCCTTCATATTTTTTGAACCTCTAAAGCAATCTTTGAAGTTCTTGATTATATAAAAACACATGGAGTTGCGAATTTTGGGATATTTGTAACTAATCATAACGAAACCGCAGGAAATTTTATATTTTCTGCGGTTTATTTTTATAAGGTTCGCTATGGTTAAAGCCATAGCGTTATTTTTTTGTCCGATTTTTGCCGATATTCACGCTCACAAGCCTTAACTGTTTTCTATATTCAAATCGTCACCGTAGGCTTTAATTTCACATTTTGCTCCGCTTATTTTATAAGTAAAGAATTGCCCTACGGCGTATCGTAAACTTGCTTCTTGACTTATGAAATTTCGCTACGCTTTTAATGCTCATAAAGCCCATACGATGACGATTTAAACGAATATAAAAAATCAGAAAGGAGTGAAAAATACAGCGTGAATATCTAAATCGGACTTATTAAAAGCCCACCAATTCAGAATTACCGAATATAAATTTTAATTGAAATTAACTTTCAAAGGAGAAACCATTATGAAATACTTTACAAACTGTAACACAGCAGAAGACCTCAAAAAGGAATACAGAAGATTAGCTAAACAGCTTCACCCCGATTTAGGCGGTGATACAGAAGAATTTAAGGTAATGCAAAACGAATATGAGAATATGTGGAAACGCCTGAAAAATATACATACAAATTCAGAGGGCGAAACCTACACCAAAGAAACAACGGAAACACCGCAGGAATTTATAAATATAATCAATGTGCTTACAAGCCTTTCGGACATTGAGGTTGAAATTTGCGGTACTTGGTTGTGGGTATCGGGAAACACCAAAGCACACAAAGAAGTGTTGAAAGAATTAAAATTCCGATACGCTCACAAAAAACAGGCTTGGTATTACCACACAGAGCCGTACCGCAAGAAAAGCAAACGAGAATTAACGCTTGATGAAATCCGTGATATGTTCGGTTCTGAAAAGTATAATCAAAGCGAAAACAAAACTCCAACATTACACAGTTGACAAAAAGGGGAACAGCTGAAAAGTTGTTCCCCCTAAAATTGAAATTACTTCAAATTTTACAGTTTCATTCATATAATTTTTGAAAGTTATTTTACAAAACTATTGAATTTTCACATATTGTATGCTAAAATAAAAATGCCAAACAAAAATTTAATTTCAAGTTCACCTAAGTGTGTATTTTTATTTCGGTAAAAATACAGGCTCTTATTTTGATACACTTAAGGTGACTATTGAAATTTTTGTTTGGCGACAAAAGGGCTATGTGTTTTTCGGGTGCGTAGCTTGTTCTATGCACCCTTTTTTACTGAAAAATAAAAAGTTTTTATAAAATTAAATTTATCTCTTAAAAAATGAACCTTTTAGACATTTAAAATGTCTAATATATAGAGCTTACAGCATAAGCCCTTTGTCGCCAAAAATAAATAAAGAGGAAATGAAATTTTATGAAAGCTAAAAAACGAAAATGTCTTGTAATGCTGATTGCAATGTTAGTACCAATGACAAGCGTTGCATTAACTGGTTGTAACGGAAAGAATGAAGTTTCAATCGCTACACCCGACCAAGCAACTACGCAAATTACTACACAGCAAATAACTACACAAGCTCCTAAGCCAGATTATCACGAAGCCTATCAAGCGTATAAAGAAAAGTTAAAGGAGCGTTCAGCAGAAATAAAGGCTTATGATTGGCAAATTGATAATAGTGAAAGCAAACCTGTTGTTTTTGCTGATATTTTAGGTGACGAAACTCCAGAAATGATAATTACATTTATGGATGTAGATGACCCGAAAGGTATTGGATATTATATAAGGTGTGAAATTTATACTTATAAAGATGATAAGTGTAAATTAGCATATACCGAAAGCGAAGATGTTACTCATCTTGATTATGCTTCTCAGTTTTTTCATCAATACTTATTTTTTCAGATTAATAATTCAAAAGATTTGTATTGGTTAGACTATCGTGGAATGAGTTTTACACAAAAAACAAAGATTTACCATATGGATTGGGATGGTGAAAAGCTCAGTCCAAAATTGATATGCGAACAAACATATACTGATATGCCCGATATTTACGAAACACCTGACGAAAAGTCAGGTATTGTTCAAGGCGAAGATGTTGGTTATGAAAACAGCGAAATTTATAAGTATAATCTTTTAGATTCAATGTCACATATATTAATGTATAATGACCATAGCTTTGTTATATTTGATACAGATTATCAATTCTCTGATAGAAATGAAGCTATGAGTTATCAAGATGCTATTAGTTATCTTGATAAGAAACTTGCCTGACAAACTTTTAAAAAGTATAATCGTATAAGGAGCTTATTATGAAAAAGAAAAAATTGGTAATTATTTTAGTTGCTTCGGTAGTTGCAATAGCGTTGCTTGTAGCTACCACTTTGGTAGTATTAACTCATCCCATTGATATGATACAAAACTCTAAAAATATTATTTCAGATAATAATGTTTTTAATTCTGATGAAAGCGAAACAACGCAACCGACTACAAGTTCACTACCACTCAACGAACGATTTGCAAAAGCTAATATTGGTGATAGTATTACTTTTGGAGAATATGAAATTGACAACGAAGACGGTGTATATTATACCGAAAACAAGTCAACAGCTCCTATTGAATGGGGTGTTGTTGATAAAAACGATAAAGCTGTACTTTTAATTAGTAAAAAAGCCGTTGACTGTCGTAAATTTTGTGAAAGTGAAGAATCGGAAGTAAGGAACAGTTGTACTTGGATAAACAGCGATATTAGAAGTTGGTTGAATGATGATTTTTATAAAAATTCATTCAGTCATCAAGAAAAAGCGTATATTTTGCAAACAAAACTTGATAACAATAGTTATTCTATTGAAGCCGATGATGCAAAAAGTACATATGATTATGTTTTTTTACTTAATATTCCCGAAGCTGAAAAATATTGGGGTTCAACTTGTACAGGTCTTTTTGAAAAAAATTCTTCTGAAAAATGGCTTCGTTCCTCAGGGACTGAACAATATGCACCTGCTAATATAGATTCAAGTAATGCAATTGATTATAATGGGGCAATTGACAGCTATTTAATGGATATTTATCCTTGTATATGGGTGAAAATCAGTGATGATAATTCATTAACTGAATATGATTTTGATTACGATGTTGCACCACCTGAGAATGTTCCCGAATATGATAGCGGAAACTGCGGTGATGGTGGAATTAATGTAAAATGGACTCTTGATGAGCGTGGTACTTTGCGTATAACAGGAATTGGAAAAATGAATAATTATCAAGAATATATGCACGTTAATCTTCAACCGTGGAATGAATACTTAAACAGAATACATACCGTAATTATAGAAGATGGTGTAAAATACATTGGTAAAGAAACTCTTAGTTGTGCAGCCTCATTGCGTGAAGTTTATTGTAAAGGTACAGATTACGAAATAGGTCCAAGTGCTTTTTCAAATTGTATATCATTAAAAAAGGTTGAGTTATCAAAGGTATTGACTACAATTATGGATTATGCCTTTGAGGGTTGTTCTTCATTAACTGAACTAAATCTTCCTGACAGTGCAACTACATTTGGTTTAAAATTTATCGATAGATGTGACGAATTAAAGGCGGTGAACGGAATTAATGTAGATGAATGGAAAACACAGCATAATTACGATTCGTTACCTCGTATAGATTATGAATAAATTTTTCAAAAAAATTGTTGGAAAAATGAACCTTTTTATCTTTTGATGTGTCTAATATATAGAAACGCAAAAAAATTATAAAGGAGGAAATATTATGAAAGCAATCAAAGAGCTTGTATTGAGTGCTAAAAACGGCAATAAAAAAGCATTTGATAAGCTGTATGAGCTTACACATAATGATGTGTGGTACAACTGCCTTTCTTTGCTCAAAGATGAAGAAAACGCAAAAGACATAATGCAGGAAACCTACATCACCGCATTCTTAAAACTTGACACACTCAATGATGAACAAAAGTTTTGCGGTTGGATTATATCAATAGCTGTAAACAAATGCAAAAACAAATTGAAAGGAAAGGTGGAATATCGGATAGATGATGAAGTTCTGATTACAGAAGCAGAAACAGATGAGTTAATGCTACCCGAGGAGTACATAACCAAAACCGAAAAAAGAAAAGTACTGTTACAGATTATGGAAGACACACTTTCATTCAATCAGTATCAGACTGTTTTAATGTTTTATTTTGATGAAATGTCAATTTCTGAAATTGCACAGGGACTTGAAATTTCAGAGGGAACAGTAAAATCTCGCCTAAATTCATCAAGGGCAAAGATGAAAACTGCAATTGAAGATTACGAAAACAAAAGCGGTGACAAGCTTCACGGCGTTGTTGTTGTACCTTTCTTTACAACTATTTTCAAGGAAGAAGCAAAGAGCCTTGCAGTACCGAACATTACAATCAAGCTCCCGAACGGACAGACACTTGCGACCTCTGCAACAAAAGGCTTTGCGACAGGTGCAAAGTCAACAGTGTCATCTATCATAAAGGCAACAGCAACTGCAACAGTAAAAACAAAGGTAATCGCAGTTGTCTGCGTTGCTACAATACTTGCAGGCACATCAGCAGTCGGCATAAGCATTCTTGCAGGCTGTAACGCTGAAAAAGAACCGACAGAACCGTCAATAATATCTTCAACTGTACAGACTTCAACTGTATCATCTGAGGTTAGCAAGGCTATTGAGGATAACGGTCTAAAAATTGACAAAGACGGTAACATTACAGACAAGAATGGTAAGAAAGTCGAAGTAAAAGATGGTAAGGTAGAAGTTAAGACTGACGACGGTAAGACAGTTACAGTTAAGGCTGACGATGTAAAAACTACAGTATCTAACAACAATAACAGCAACAAGGGTAACACCGAAAAGAAGGAAGATACTAATTCAAATACATCATCAAAGAAAGACAACACTTCTTCAAATACCAATACTTCGAGTAACAACCAGAAGCCAGCTAAGCCGAGCAACTCTTCAAATAATAACCAGTCATCAGCGTCAAATACTAATACTAAAGCGACTGAGGCTCCAAAATACAAGTATTATAAGCATCACGACGCTCAGACAGTATATCACGAAGCTGTGACAAAACATCACGATGCAGAGTGGGTTGTAACAGGTACAAAGGAAGTTCCAAAATACGGTACAGGTTATGTAAATGTATGTAATGATTGTGGTATGCAGTTTTCAGATGATAATCAGATGGATCAGCATCTTCTTTGGGAATTAAGAGAAAATGGTGGCAAAGGATCTTATCACGCTGAAGAGGTGACAATTCAAATCGGCACGGAAATAGAGGAAACAGGTTATTGGAAAGAAGCCTATGACGAAGTTATTACTCCAGCTTGGACCGAAACAATTTCCCCAGCTTACGACGAAGAAGTAACTGTAAATGATAACTGGGATAAGAAAGTTCTTATCAACTAAGTGTGTTGGGGTATTTAATTAGATAACAAGTAAAAATCCTTTAAAAAATTATTAGGGAAGAGAGGGTTCTTTATGAACCCTCTTTTCTCTATGCTAAAAATAAATATTACACTAAAGAAAGTATTCAATTTAATTATAATATATGGTAAAATATAATAAAATAATAGGAAAGGTTGAATAACTATGTTTAGCGGTTGTGCTTTATATGGTACATTTTTAAATTATATTTTAGAAAGCAATCATATTTAAAATAGAAAGGAAGTATTAGGATGTCAATACACAGTTTTGTAGGTGATGAAGCATAATGTTAATTGAGAACAAAAATATAGAGGATTGTTATGGTATGGGAATGCTTTGTAATCAACAAAATAAAAAAAGAGGTTAAGCATTAGAAAAATTGCTTAACCTCTTTGTTGTTATTGAAATGATACAGCTCCCGTATAGTTACGAAAAATCGTATTTAAGTGAATTTACTGTATATTTTTTTACTTTAGTGCATTTAAATAAATCAGGATAGAATATTGCAAGATTATTTCCGCCTGGATTTAGTGTACTTGAATATTCTACACCGCTATATTTTTCATCTGATTTATAAGTAAGAGTTTTAATAAAGTCGCATAAATATTGTGTAGGTATATAATCAAGATGATTATCGCCTGCCCTTAAAGCACGTCCCATTTCTCCGTCAATTTTGTGCAGTATTGGCTTATTTATTAGATATTCAAGAAAATCAAAATCTCCGTTAAAAGGACTAAAGTTGTTTATTTGTTTAAAATCAATTACAGAAATATCTTTCATCAAACAGAATTTTCCGATACATATGCTATCAAATGCACCAGAACGTATTTCGTGAACACAAGTTTTGTCACTATCTGCAAGATACAAACGACTTATTCCTGTTGAATTTGCTCGTCCTTCTTTTGCAAATTCAATTGGAGGAGCACCCATTTCTTTTGGTTTATATTGATTATCACCATAACACAGGCGACCCCTATACATAACGATACCTTTCTCATAGTCTTTTCTGAGATATGATAAATAAGTTTCAAGTTTATCAGTATTTATAAGTTGCGTGTGAAATCTATTTTCGTGCTTTATGCTTTCAACAAATTCATCCCAACTATGTCCCACAAGTATAGAGTGTATTTTTAAATATTCCTTGTCATATTTTTCAGGCACTCCAACAGGGCTACTAAAATAATTATTAGCTTCAGAATAAAGTCTGGTTGATAAGGATTTGATGATATTGTAAATATCACTTGATTTAATATCATCTGAGAAGATATTCCATTCGTTCTTAAGTTCATCTGCAATCATATGAACATCGCTAATCGGATAATCAGGAGGTAACAAATCTTTTGGAGTATAAATGTTAATTAATTCATCAAAAAATCCATCTAAACTACTGTCTTTCTCGGTATCATATAAAAACACATTTTTTTTACCGCATATAGGACAGTTACCTTTTGAACGATGATCATTCAGAGTTGCACCTACAATTATAGATTTAATTTGTTCATCCTTGAAACATTCGTCACAGAAAATCATTTTGACACCCCATCCAAATAATTCCCCATCCACTCAAGGTGGTGCATAATAGAAAGTTTTTTTATAACTCCAAGTCCTGGATATGTTTCACTATCGTACATTCTTTCAAACTCTTTTATTGCCAAAGTATCGAGTTTTTTCTTTTTATTCCAAATAACTAATTTTGTTAATGCTTCATAAAATTTATTTGCAGGGTCTTCAATACCAAAATTGCTATCAGATACGAAATGATGAATTCTTAATGTTTCATCTGAGATAGATGCAGGATAAACAATATGAATTGCAACAGCATAAGGCGCAAAACCAGAATCAGAGTATTCTTTACCAACTATTGAGTAGTCTGAAAAACCTTTGTATCCATCATCCTTATAGAAAATATGGTCATCAGAAAAAAATTCATCAGCACAATTTAAGTAATCGCTATTGCGTGGTAATTTAACAAACTTATCATCCAACATCACTCTGCCTTTACGAATATGCCTAAATGATGGTGAATATGGAATGATATTGTATATAGGCGAATTATTGATGAAAACAGATTTCCAACTATCTATTGAGTCACCTCTTAAACAGAGTGCTACCAATTGACTGTATCGCACACCTTTATCAGATAAATGTTTTACGGTATCCTGAATATTATCATCAACTATTACACCAGAATATATATTTGTATCATCAATAGCTTGGACTAAGGCTTTAGATATATCTGTATTTTTAGGCTTTCTACTGTCTGTAATAAAAGTTCCAACTTTTGGGTTCCTAATAACGACAAGTTTTTTGTTGTTATCAGTAAAAGCTTTTATTGTACTTAATAATGTTGAAGTAATTTTAACGGGTTCAATTACTGGTATGATTTTATCGCTTAATTTGTCATTTCCTATTAATTCCCTTAATGCAAGTAATTCATATTGTCTGCCTCTTAAATAAGGAAAATACATTGTTTTAACCTCCTATATTAGATGATAAAAAGTGTTCAAGATTAGAATAATCTATATCTTTATATTGTGAAAAATATGCAAGAGATTTTATTTCATAAGGAACCTTTTTAAATGAATTTTTATCTGTAACAGTATTACGGCTTTTTAATTGTTTCAAAAAAAGACTATATGCTTTTTGCAAAGGTATTTCAGAAAACAATTCTTTGCACTTACTATAATATTTTACTTGAGTAGCGGTAGGTAGTTTACCGTAATATTGTTTAATTATCTCTTCAAATTCAGGTTTATTTAAAACTTTAAATATTTCCTCCTGATTTAACAGGTCATCAAATCTCTCGGGTTCCTTTAGGCGTCTTATATAATCACGCTCTGTCAAAACATATATTCCGATTTTGGTATTAGCTAATTTCTTAAGCAAAATAGAAGCATATTCATCACAGGTAAGTACACAAACATGATTAAACGCTTTGTAATAATTATTAATCTGACTTTCCAAACGTTCAAGATTATCTAATTCTGTTTTTATCTCATATACAACGGCTTTACCATTTATCAAAACAAAATCAGCTTTTGATGTTGATATTGGAATTTCTGTTAATGCAGTGGTAGTATTGATACTGTGTACACCTAACAAAAGTCTGTTTAAAATTGTGTTTTTATAGTAGTATTGATTTCTATATTCTTTTTTCATAAATTTGTATATTTCTGCAATTGCTTCACCGTTTGTATGAACAGCAGATTTATCTACATATGAATTCACGATTTTGGAATAGACTCTACTATCTGTTCCGTCAATTAGTTTTTGAAAGGCTGCTAAAGTAAACAGCCGATTAATTATTAGATTGTTAGCCATAGCAACCTCCTTGTGATTTTATACTAACCCTATTATATTATATCAAAAATAGGATTAGTTTGCAATGTGTAAAGTCAAAATTGTCTAACAAACCATTTATCAAATTAAAAATAAATTTAATAATCAGAAATTTGCAAAATCAGAAATAGTTATTTGAATGGTTTTTAACTTATTCAAAACTAATTTTAAGGTAATTGCTGTCTGTGTTTGTCTAACAGTTTGTCTAACAAAATAATTAAAAATTGATTTTTTGTTTTCCAGCTCTGGGAAATACTTTTCTAATATTGCTTAAAATAAGTCTAAAAGTATAAAAACTTGTTCATCAGCTCCCAGAGGGGGCTTTCAAACGCTTAAATAATAGACTGTAAATCTGTTGTCACTGACTTCGGTGGTTCGAATCCACCTTCTCCCACCAAAATCCGTTCTCATTGAGGACGGATTTTTATTTTTGCCTGTATGTTGCTTATGCTTGCTTTGGTGGCGGCATCTTATTTTTCTGATATTACTTTAACTGTTGCAATGACGCCAATCGACTTTGTATGGCAGGGGTTTATGCAAGGTAATAAAGATGGCTGTAAAGAATGGCCTATTGAGGGTGAATCTACATTATCGTGGCATGGAAAACCTCTTGATTATATGCCTTTTGTGTATAAACACCCTGATTATTGGAAAGTGATAGAACAGGAAACAAAAGGAACGAGCAATATGCTGTGTTCAAGAAAACTTTTTGATGATTCCGAAAAAGCGTATAATCTCACCGAAAAAGAAATGATTAAGGTTGAAAATATTTGCGGAAAGTTATGTTTAATCGGCGCAGATGACGATACTTTATGGAATACGGGAAAGTATATAAGACGAATGGACGAGCGATTAAAGAAAGCACCTCATAAGTGTGATTACGAGGTGCTTGTGTACAAATACGGAACTCATTTTGTGTTCCCTGAAACATTAATTAAATTACTTGTGCCGGGCTTTTCAAAATTTGTTATGAAATTTATTTTTAAATCAGCTAAAGAGCATGCCGATGAATGTCGGCAGACAAGAATTGATATTGATTTAAAATTAAGAAAGGTTATGCGTGAATGGAATAATATGTGATTCTAAAAATATTATCCAAATATTCAAAACAATATCAATAATTAAGACAGTAAACCACCGCTCAGTAAAAATCTGAGCGGCGGTTTTAGGTTAAATTATTTTAGCGGATTGATTTTATTCAATGCCCCAAAAGTCATAATAAGCATTTTCTTTTGCTTCGGTTTGCTCTATCGGAGAAGGTGTGGAAGTTGTAATTACATCTTCGTTATTTATTTCCTGGTATAATTATAAATGATATTATCAAAATCTGCAATTATTATAAATGAAAAAGCAAAATTTGACTTATTATTAACATCAGTTGCATTTACAATTGCCGTTTGTAATGCTATACTGATTTTGTAATACGAAAGTATTATATTATGAAACGGAGATGGTGATGATGAAGACATTTAATTGGGCAACACTTGGTTGCGGTGTAATTGCAAACGAGCTTGCGCAAGCAATGCAGAGCCGTGGACAAAAGCTGTACTCTGTGGCAAACAGAACTCACGAAAAAGCGGTTGCTTTTGCCGAAAAGTACGGTATTGAAAAGGTTTATAACAGCATTGACGAGCTGTTTGAAGATGAAAATGTTGATATTATTTACATTTCTACACCGCATAATACACATATTTCTTATTTAAGAAAGGCGCTGAAAGCGAAAAAGCATGTGCTTTGCGAAAAATCAATAACGCTTAATTCGGAAGAACTTGAAGAGGCAATAAAACTTGCAAAGGAAAATAATGTTGTGCTTGCCGAGGCTATGACAATTTACCATATGCCGATTTATAAAGCGCTCAACGAAAAAATACAGTCTGGCGATTTGGGAGAGTTAAGACTTTTGCAGATGAATTTTGGCAGTTACAAAGAATATAATATGAAAAACAGATTTTTTAACAGAAATCTTGCGGGCGGTGCAATGCTTGATATTGGCGTATATGCGCTTTCTTTTGTAAGATGGTTTATGACCTCTTGTCCTAATGAAGTGCTCTCACAAGTCAAATATGCGCAAACGGGAGTTGACGAACAGGCAAGTATTCTTCTTAAAAACAAAGAGGAAGAGATGGCGTCTGTGATACTTTCACTGCACGCAAAACAGCCAAAGCGTGGCACAATTGCTTTTGACAAAGGATATGTTGAAATTTTTGAATATCCAAGAGGACAGAAAGCGGTTATAACATACACAGATGACGGACATACAGAAACTGTAAGTGAGGGCGAAACCAAGAATGCCCTGCTTTATGAAGTTGAAGATATGGAGCAAACGGTTGCAGGTAACGCTGACTTAATGCACCTTGATTTTACAAGAGATGTAATGAAAATTATGACCGATATTCGCAAAGAATGGGGAATGACCTACCCGGAAGAAGAGTAACGGTTATTCATTAACGGTTGAGTTATTATGATTTAGCAAATTGTTTTATCAAGCAATTATAAAAGGTAAAAGGCTTGACCTGAATTTAAAAATTATTTCGCTTAATTTGTGCGAAAATCATAATTTCCCCCAACTTTTGATAAAGAATCTTTCTTATTTTTCGGATTTACCCCAACTATTGACATAGAGCCGAAAAATATAGGATTAATTATCGGTTTGCAAACGCTGCTTCAATGAAAAACGACTGCCCGTAGACAGTCGCTTTTTGTTATATATTCCAGAATCCGAGTAAGATTGCAAAGTAGTGAAAAACACTGCCTGCAATGGTGAAGAGATGCCATATTGAGTGAAAGTATTTTACCTTTTTTATTGCGTAAAATATAATTCCGAGTGTATAGAAAGCTCCGCCGATTATTAAAAATACAAGTGAAATACTCGGCATTGATGCAATGAGAGGTTTAATTGCAAAGATTATTACCCAACCCATTGCCACATAGCAGAAAATTGACGGGATTCTTGCTTTCTCAAGGTTAATTGAATTCATTACAATTCCGAATATTGCCGCACCCCACACTATGCCGAATAATATCCAACCTACTGCGCCTTGCAGATAGTAAAGAGTAATGGGTGTGTATGTTCCCGCAATCAGCAGAAAAATTGTATTGTGGTCCATTATTCTGAAAAAAGCCTTGGCTTTTTTGTTTGTAAACGAATGATAAAGAGTTGACATTGTGTAAAGAATAATCAGCGAAGCACCGTATATACACGAGCTGACAATTCCCCATACATCGGTGTGGATTACCGAGGCGACTATCATTACTGCTGTTCCGGCAACAGACAGGCAAGCGCCCACACCGTGCGATACAGAGTTAAAAATTTCTTCTCCGAGTGTGTATTTTCGTTTTTCAGACATTGTATGCCTCCAAGTATTGTTGAATTTTATTTTATTATACATTTTATATTGATTTTGTTCAATATCCTGAATAATGCAAATTGTAAAATCTAAAGCGTTTGCTATTGACTTTCGGCATAACAGATTTATTGGTTTTTATAAAAAATATTGAATTATGCAAGAATTGAATATATAATATGGGTATAATGAAATTGGCGGTGAATTTATGGAAAAAATAAGATTTTTGGAATGTCTTTCAAAGCAATATCCGACCATAGACAGTGCTGCAACGGAAATTATTAATTTGCAGTCAATTTTAAATTTGCCAAAGGGAACAGAGCATTTTTTGTCTGATATTCACGGCGAATACAAAGCCTTTGCCCATGTACTGCGCAACGGGTCGGGCGCTGTGATGAAAAAGATTGACGATGTATTCGGCGATACTCTTTTTGAAGACCAAAAAGAAGATTTGGCTTCACTTATTTATTATCCGTCAGAAAAATTACAGTATGTAAAAAATCAGGGCAGAGCCGACAGCAGTTGGTATCGCACAACGCTGTACAGACTTGTGTCTGTGTGTCAGATTGTATCTTCAAAATACACACGCTCAAAGGTCAGAAAAGCTATGCCTGAAAATTTCAGATATGTTATTGAGGAGCTTATTACCGAGAAAAAAGAAGTTCTCAATAAAAAGGCTTATTATGATGAAATTATAAATACAATTATAGAGATAGGTTGTGCGGACGAGTTTATAGTTGAGATGTCAAACCTTATTCAAAGGCTTGTTATTGACCATCTGCATATTATCGGCGATATTTATGACAGAGGCTATGGCTCGCATTTTGTAATGGACAGCCTGATGAATTATCATTCGCTTGACATTCAGTGGGGAAATCACGATGTATTGTGGATGGGTGCTTTTGCGGGTCAGCCTGCCTGCATTGCCAATATTGTGCGTACAAGCCTTTTGTACGATAATCTTTCCGTGCTTGAAAACGGTTACGGAATCAGTATGATGCCGCTTGTACTGTTTGCAATGGAAACCTATGCAGACGATCCGTGCGCTCAGTTTACAATTCGCAGTCGCCACGGCAGTGAAATGGATACTCAAACTGTGCTCGCAATGAAAATGCACAAGGCTATTACGATTATTCAGTTTAAACTTGAGGGACAGTTAATAGCAAAACATCCCGAGTATAATATGGATAACAGACGCTTGCTTGACAAAATTGACGCAAACAAAGGAACGGTTACAATTGACGGTAAGGAATATCCTATGCTTGACCGATATTTCCCGACAATTGATTTTAATAATCCTTATGAGCTTACAAGTGAAGAACAGTCGGTAATTGCAAAGCTATGCAATTCATTTGTGAACTGTTCAAAGCTGAAATCACATATTAATTTACTTTTGGAAAAAGGAAGTCTTTATAAGGTTTGCAATAATAATCTGCTTTTCCACGGTTGTATTCCGATGAATGAGGACGGAAGTTTCAGAAATATAAATCTTTTTGGTGAAGATTTATGCGGAAAAGAACTTTACGATGAACTTGAGCGCTGCGCCAGAAAAGCGTTTTTCTCCGTGAATGAAGAAGAAAAGCGAGTGGGCAGGGACATTTTGTGGTTTTTGTGGAACGGTGCGGATTCTCCGCTGTACGGCAGGGATAAAATGACTACATTTGAACGGTATTTTATCGCAGACGAGAGCACCCATAAAGAAATAAAAGATGTTTATTACAGACTCTTTAATGATGAAGAGGTTGTAGACAGAATTTTTAAAATGTTCGGTATAAAGGGCGACAATGCTCATATTATAAACGGTCATGTGCCTATTCACCATACAGAGGGCGAAAGTCCCGTTAAATGCAACGGCAAGGTTATTATAATTGACGGCGGATTTTCTCAACCGTATCATAAAGTTACGGGTATTGCGGGTTATACGCTGATTTATAATTCATACGGTTTAATGCTGACCGCTCACGAGCCGTTTAAATCGGTTGATTATACAATCCGCAGCGGCAGAGATATGCAGACAAATCAGGTAGCGACCGAGGTCAGCCAAAAGAGAATACTTGTGGGGGATACCGACAACGGCAAAAAAATACGAGAGAACATAACAGATTTAAAAGACCTCATAAAAGCCTATCGCAACGGTACACTAAGACAAAATCAGAAGAATTAAAATAAAGCCGAGCTCTTGATGGAGTTCGGCTTTGCTTATACAAAAAATCAGGACATTTCCATATTGGAAATGTCCTGAAAAATTTTTAACCCTTTACGGCACCGGCTACAACGCCTTCAATAATGTATTTCTGACAAGCAAAGTAGAAAATAATTATCGGAATAATACTTAGCACGATAAGCGCCATAATGGCACTTGTGTCTGTGTGACCGTAGCTGCCGTTAAGATACTGAATATGAATAGGAATGGTTTTGTAAAGCGACTTATCAAGAATAAGATAAGGGAGAAGATAGTCGTTCCAGATCCACATTGTTTCGAGAATACCAACCGAAATAAATGTAGGTTTCATAATCGGAAGAACTATGCCGAAGAAAGTTTTTAGCGGGCCTGCACCGTCAACATCGGCTGCCTCTTCAATTTCAATCGGAATAGATTTTACAAACCCCGAGAACATAAACACCGCAAGACCTGCGCCAAAACCAAGATATATAACCAAAATACCAACGGGGTTTGTGAGGTGAAGGTTGTCGGCTGTTTTTGCAAGAGTAAACATAACCATCTGGAAAGGTACTACCATTGAGAAAATGCAGAAGTAGTAGATGATTTTGCAGATAATTGAGTTTGATCTCTGTAAATACCATGCACACATTGATGTGCAGAGCAAAATCAGAAATACACCGCCAACGGTAATAAAAAGTGAGCATAAAATGGTTTTCCAAAATGGGAAGTTACCGAAGAACATACCTGTAATATAGCTCTTAAGTCCGTAAAAAGTTTCTGCATTCGGCAATGCAAACGGATACTTACTGATACCTGCATTTGTTTTAAACGAGTTCATAAGAACAATAAAAACAGGTGCAACATAAAATACAGAAATTATTGAAAAAATAACTGTGAGTATTTTCATACCTTTTGTTTGCTTTTTCTTAGGCGGCTTTTCTTTTTTAGCCTTAACTTTTGTTGCAGGAGCAACTTTAGTTGTTTCGTTAGCCATTACTGCTGCACCTCCCTCTTTCTTGTAAAGTAAAGCTGTGCAAGAGCGATAATTACTACAATTACAAAGAAGATTACAGCCTCTGCCTGTCCAACACCTCTTGAGTTCTGGTTAGCGTAGAATGTGTTGTAAATATTGAGAGCCATCATCTGTGTCTGATAAATCATTGTACCGCTTGTTTCAGATAGAACGCCCGGAGCACCGCCTGTGAGGGCAAGGTTCTGGTCAAACAATTTAAATGAGTTTGTAAGTGTAAGGAATGTACAAATTGTAATTGATGGAGCCATCATTGGAAGAGTTACATTTGTAAGTAACTGCTTTTTGTTTGCACCGTCTATTTTTGCTGCTTCATAGAGGTCGGACGGAACGCTTTGAAAACCGGCTATGTAAATAATCATCATATATCCGGCTTGCTGCCAGCACATAAGAATTATAAGTCCCCAAAAGCCGAAGTTAGCATCAAGCACAATGTTTGTGCCGAAATTCTGTAAAATACCGTCAAATATAAGTTTCCAAATGTAACCGAGAATAATACCGCCAATAAGGTTTGGCATAAAGAACACGGTTCTGAAAACATTTGAGCCTCTTATGCCAAGCGTAAGAGCATAGGCGACAAAGAAAGCGATTGCGTTAATGAGAATTACCGATACTACCACAAAAAGTGCGGTAAACCAGAATGAGCGGATAAACGATTCGTTCTGAAAAGCTTTTATGTAGTTGTCAAAACCTACCCAGGTTGCATTACTTGTTGTACGGAATTTACAGAACGAAAGGTATATGCCCTGAAAGAATGGGTATATAAAGCCGATCATAAAAGCAATAAGAGTAGGCACAACAAAAACAAGAAAATATATTTTTCTGCTGCGTTTTTTAAACATATTTTTACCTTTCTGTCAAAAAAACAGGGGAGACGATGCCGCCTCCCCTGCCATACATTTTAACCTTTAATGATTAATGGATTTACGGATTAGCCGTTAGCCTTAGCGTATTCTGTAGCCCAGCCCTGTACGAATGCTGTCTTAACATCGTCCCATGAGCCTGTGCCTGCTGCATACTGTGTAAGAGCTGTACCTACGCCGTTTTTCCAGTCTTCACTTGGCATTGTTGTAAAGTTCCAACTTACCGGAGTTTTGCCTGCTGCTGTGTATTCAGCATCAGCCTTTACAAATACATTGGTAGCTTCCTTAGCAGCCTTGAAAGGAATTACAAAGCCCATATTGTCAGCCATTGCAGCTGTACCTGTTTCGCTTGTTACACACCAGTTTACGAAATCAAGTGTAGCGTTGATGTCATCTTCACTTGCGTTTTTGTTTACACACCAGTAGTTCTCAGAACCTGTGCAAAGTCCCTGGTTCTCTTCGCCGTCAACACCGATGTAAATCGGGAGCATACCGAGATCGTCGTCTGTAAGACCTGCGTCCTTAATACCTGTGTATTCCCAAGTACCGTTCTGATAGAATACAGCCTCGCCTGATGTAAACTCTGTTACAGCGTCTGTAGCTGTCTTGTTTGCAAGATCAGTCGGAGCACAAGTTGAATCTGTGATGTAAAGATCAAAGATGTTCTTGTAGTTGTCAAGGTATGTACCCTTGATAGCGTCTGTAGATGTAATACCGTCTGCCTTGTACTCATAGTAGATTGGGAGGTTAGCAAGGTGAGTCTTGAATCTCCAGTCTGAAGATGAATCCATACCTGCCGATGTGAATGCGCCCTTAACGCCAAGGTCAGAAGCGTGAGCCTGAATTTCGTCTGCAACAGTCTTTAAAGCTGCAAAGTTGTTGAGCTTGTCAATTGATTTAATTGTTGCAAAATCAGAATCAAAATATTTCTTAAGAAGTGTCTTGTTGTAAATAATACCGTATGTTTCTACAACATAAGCAATGCCGTAAACGCTGTCGCCTTCTTTAAGAGTAAAATCCTGATTTGTTAGCTGTGAATAAAGCTGTGAATCTTTAAGGTCATAGCAATAATCTTTCCAGTTTGCAAGACCTACAGGGCCGTTTACCTGGAAGAGTGTAGGAGCGTTGTCCTTATCCATTGCAGCTGTAAGGGTTGATTCGTATGTACCCTCGGCAGCAGTTTCAACAGTAACCTTAACGCCTGTTTCTTCTGTGTACTTAGCTGCTAAAGCCTGCCAATCCTTGTCCTGCTCAGGTTTAAAGTTTAAATAATAAACCGAACCTTTTTTAGCGCCGTCTGATTTGCTACCGCTGTCGCTTGAACTTGGGTTGCCGCCGCAGCCTACGAGTGATGTTGCAGCCATGAGAGCAGCAACGGAAAGAGCAGATGCTCTTATGATTGTTGACTTTTTCATAATCTTTCACCTTAATTTCAATTATTTACTCTTTGCGAGCATTATGAAAAGCAATACTTGCTTTTCTTCGTTATCACAAGAATAACATATTTTTGTCACAGTTGCAAGAGTTTTTTAAAAAAAGTTTAAAAAATTTATATTTGTTATAAAAACACGGTGTTGCGTAAAATGAATAATTACAAAAAATTACGGCAAATTTTTCAGTGGAAATCTGACTTGTTTCGCCGTAATCACATCAAAACAGCATAAACAATCGGTTGAATTTACAGTTTTGTAATTTATTAATGTTAAATTACTATTGCTATAAAAGCTTATAATGTGGTAGAATTGTATTAATATCTTTTAAAAGAGAAGGTTTTTATGAACAGTTTTTCAAATAGTGCTTTTGCACGGTTTTTTACTGAATTTCCCAAATTACTGCTTGCCCAACTTATCAATGCAGTTGCGTTTGCGGTATTTACGGCGTTGTTTGTTTTGATAGGTTACCTTACAGGTTTTAACAATATTATAGTATGGTGTCTGGGAATTATTCCGTCAATGCCGTTTTTTGCAGGACTTGTTATGACGGTGCGAAAAATAGGAATTGAAAAAAAGGATGTACCGGTTGCAAAAACATTTTTCGGTACAGTTAAAGAGAATTTTAAGGCGTTTTTATTGCACGGAGTTGTTACTTACGCAATTATAGCTTGTTCGATATTTGCGTTTATGTATTATTTTTCATTGCTCGGTTCAAGTCTTGTATACGGTTCAATGCTTACCGTATATGTTCTGTTTTCGCTTATTCTTACATCTATGATGTTTTATGTGCCGATAATGTCGATTACGTATGAACTGAAAATATCAGATATTTATAAAAATTCTTTTATACTTGCTTTCGGTAATATCCTTAAAAATATTCTTGCAATGCTTTTCTTTATTGCTGTATCGCTTGGTTTTATATTATGGATTGCCGCAGCAGAGGGAGCAATGCTGGTGATTGCAATAACAGTTGCGGTTTTATTCTATCCCTTGATAGCAACTTATGGTGTGAATGTCATAATAGCAAAGGGATTACAGGAAAATGTTGGTTCTTTTACAGGTAAAGATTTATTGGTTGATAAAGAATTTGAAGAAAAAGTAGAAAAAATAGTTGAACAGCAGGCTGTCGAAAGAGCAGACAGCAGTAATGATTATGTCTTTGTAAACGGAAAAATGATTAAGAGAGAATCAAATACTGCAGACAGTAAAACAGAAAAATAATATAAAATTACGCTCCGCATAGGTTGTCAGCTGACCTGTGCGGAGTTTTGCTTTTGTACTTTTTTTAAGTGGGAATATTATGGTTTAACATAGTATTACAAAAAATATAAGACTATAACAAAGTATTTTGCTAAACCTTATTTTAACTTCTTTACTCCGATATAAAAACGGAATAAAAAAGACACCCTCATTACTTGAAGATGTCTTTTCGGAAAAATGGTATAAAATGAAAAAACTACTAACTGTTTTTAGAAATATAAATTTGCAATGCGGTTGCATCATTAACATCAATTTGTCCGTCAGCGTTATAGTCCGCCGCAAGTTTTTGCGATTCTTTTGCATCAAGTGATTTTGTGCAAATCATTTGTAAAAGAGTAACATCAAGAATTGAAAGATTGCCGTCCTCATTAATATCTCCTAATAAAAATTTAGGAGGAATTAACAAATCAGTGTTTACTTTGCCAAAACCAATATCAAGTTTTTCCTGTTTGTTTTCAGGCAAAACATTAAGTTTAATAATATTTGCATCGTCTAACGGGGATTTTTTTACATCTGCGAGGAAATTTCCGTCGTTATCAACTTTCATACCATAGATGTATACATAGTTTGAAGTATTGATTTTATTTGTAACTTGGGTTACCGTTCCGTTTGCAGTATTGTATTTGCATACAAAATTGTTAAGGTTAAAATAGATATTGCCGTTGTATTCGTCTGTACTTACAAAACTGTCGTGCCAATAGCTTAAACCACCGTTAGTGTACCATTTATCGGAAATATCCGCTACAGGTTCTGCATAACCGGTTTCGGGATTGAAAGCAACAAGTTTTTTTGAGTTTTTACCGCTGTTGCTATTGTCTGCGGCATAAAAAAGATTATTTGAGTAACAGAATTTTGTGTTAAGATTTTTGTAATATGAGTTATCATAAGCGGTGCCGGTACAAGAATTGTTTGTTTTAAATCCGTAATGCACCGAAATATCCGACGATGTTTTAATTGCGCTGTCGCTCAACAGAAAATATTTGTGTGATACAAAACCGTATCTGTCGGGCGTAGGATCATCAAATGTAGCGTCAATATGATAATAATTTCCGCCAATTTCAGCGAGATTCCAAATATGATTCATTTGAGAGGATTCAACAATTTCGGAATTAATACCTACTTTTTCAAGCAAATAAGACATTGAGCTTGTATAGCCCTGGCAATTTGCATATCCGTTTACAATACAATCATAAACGGACGTACGGGTATATTGTGCGTCAGGTGAATTTGAGTATTCACAGTTAAGTACAATTTCATCGTGAATTATTGCGGCTTTTTGAAAATCAGTCATATTCGGCTGAATTTTTGCAAGAATTTCATTTGTCTTGCTTTCAAGCTCGCTTCTCATTTGTACAATCTGTTCGTTTGAATATATATATGTAGGAATAACTCTTGCTACGCAAGAACCGATTGCAAGACCGTAGGTGGTTTTGCTTACATAGAAAAGGTCGGGGCTTATTTCCGATACCGTGCGCATAGCTTTTTTTATATCATTTATAGATAATTGATATTTTTCAACATCAATTTCGCTGTTCAAATTTTCCATACTGTCTATAAGTGTATTGCAAAGCTCGGAGTTTGAATTGTAAAAATCCTGATTATATGAAATATAGTTTGGGTTGCCTACAGAGGAATCGTTCACAGAGGCTGATGCGGAGATTACAAACATAGGCGCAGTAATTGCAAGTGCTGAAAAAACAGATAACATTTTGTATAAGCGACTGTGTTTTTTCATAATTACAGCCTCCTTTGTTTTGAACATAGTAACTAAAAATATTTTATTTACTATTTACATTTTAGCATAAATATAAATATATAACAAGGCAAATAAACTCACAAACTTTGCCGCTTCTTTTTATTATTATCTACAAAAGCCGCAATTTCTGTGTTGCTTTTACATAAATATTTTGTAATAAAATGTCTGATTTCCACAAATGATATTATCTTGCATACACAAGTTGCCACTTTCATATAATTTACCATAAACCATTCGGAGGGGAATTTATGAAAGGTATAGTTGAGGAACGGGCGGCAATGCTCGGCGAATATATAATAGAAAGCAAGGCAACCGTAAGAAAAGCCGCTAAAAAATTCGGAATTTCAAAGTCAACAGTACATAAAGATGTAAGCCAAAGATTAAGAAAGGTAAATCCTGCATTGTACAGAGAGGTACGGCAAATACTCGAAACCAACAAAAGCGAAAGACATATAAGAGGCGGAATGGCAACAAAGAATAAATATTTACTTAAAAAACAGGCACAGGAGAGGGAAAAATTAAAAAATAGTGAACAAAATCAGTGAAAAGTCAATTTGTTTGCTTTACTTTTATAAACATATGATGTATAATGAAGTTTAGCATTTAATTACAAATATAGATTTTATAGTATTTTTATATACTTATTGTTTTCACTGAATATCCCGTTACAAGGAGAAGTTGAAATGAGAAAAATTCCGTTTTCGCCGCCTGATATTACACAGGCAGAAATTGACGAGGTTGTAAAGGTTTTAAAGTCGGGCTGGATTACTACAGGTCCCGAAACAAAACTTTTTGAAAGCCGTATTGCAGAATATTGCAATGTTGAGCGTGCGGCTTGCCTTTCTTCACAAACCTCTTGCGCAGAACTTACACTTCGTATTCTCGGTATCGGACCGGGCGACGAGGTAATTTTACCTGCATATACTTACACAGCTACAGCGTCTATAGTTTATCATGTCGGTGCAAAGCCCGTTATGATTGACTGCAAAAGCGGCAGCTTTGAGATGGATTATGACAAAATGGAGGCTGCCATAAATCACAACACAAAGGCAATCATTCCTGTTGACCTTGCGGGTGTTATCTGCGATTATGACAGAATTTTTGAGGCTGTTGAACGACAGAAAAGCGTGTTTAAGCCAAAGAATGAAATTCAGGAGAAATTCGGAAGAGTAATTGTTATGGCAGACGGCGCACATGCTTTTGGCGCAAGAAGAAAAGGCAAAATGTGCGGAGAAATTGCCGATTTTACAAACTTCAGTTTTCACGCAGTTAAAAATATGACTACTGCTGAGGGCGGCGCAGCCGTTCACCGTCCGCACGAATGGCTTGACGAGGACGACATATACAAGCAGTATATGCTTTTGTCACTTCACGGTCAGACAAAGGACGCTTATCAGAAGAACAAGGTAGCATCTTGGGAATATGATGTTGTGGATACTCAATATAAATGTAATATGCCGGATGTTCTTGCGGCACTCGGTGTGGTTCAGCTGCAAAGATACGAAAAAATCCTTGAACGCCGTCACGAGCTTATCCGTGTGTATAACGAGGAATTTAAGGATTTGCCTATTCAGGTGCTTAACCATTGCGACGAAAATCACAGGAGCAGCGGCCATTTGTATTTTGTACGCTTTATCGGAAAAGATGACGAGTATCGTAACAAGTTCTACAATATGATGGCGGAAAACGGTGTTATGTGCAATGTTCACTTTAAGCCGCTCCCAATGCTTTCCGCATACAAAAAGAGAGGCTTTAAGATTTCGGATTATCCGAATACCTATAATATGCATAAAAATCAGCTTACACTTCCGCTCAATACAACCATGTCGGACGATGACGCATGGTATGTTATTGAAACTTTTAAACAGTGTATTAATACTTTAAAGTAAAATTTAATGTAATTTAATAAAAACTTCCTTACAGACCGGTTAGGTTAAATTTATATCGGTTTGTAAGGGAATTTTTGTTTTAACATTTAATATATAATAATAAACTTATTGACAATGCCATTGTGGCTGCATCAATAACTTCAAACAGCACAAGCACATATTCACACTTGCAAAGCCGCAGGATATTCCAAAGGTGACTGTTACAAGCGAGCAGAGAAAGGCTTTGAAAGACGCTATACTTAACGGTGATTTTGCAAACGCAAAGCTTTCAACCGCAACAAAGAATAAGCTCAACCGGATTAACGGATATCTTGATCAGCTTACATTGCTCTATGATACCAATAGCTTTTGACTCTTTGGCGACAGAGAGCTAACCTGATTACAGCTTATCAGTTTGCTATTATTAATCAGGTTGCAGAATAAATCCCATAAAATCAGCCTCCGCTTGATTGCGGAGGCTTTTTGCTGTTAATCAGAGAAGAATTTAAGAGGAATAATTTAAAATTTAGACCAAACTTTTATAATTTTGGCATATAGCTTAGTGGTTGCCTGATTGTTACTTCGCTAAAACATTATGATGTGGCATTTTGAGCAGGGAGCATTTTACCTTGTACATCGGTTGTGTAATTGCCTTTTAACAAAATTTGGCTTATCGGCACTATTTCGTATCCCTGTGCTTTTATAGCCTCAATTACCATTGGCAGAGCTTCGGGTGTATTTGTTGCGCCGTTATGCATAAGTATAATACTGCCGTCTTTAAGTTTATTTGTTATGTTCAGGGTAATTTGATTTGGAGTAGGGTCTTTCCAATCAAGACTGTCAACATCCCACTGCACGCAGTACATATTATTAGCTTTTACCGTTTTTACCACATCGTTGTTGTAGTCACCGTAAGGCGCACGGAACAGGGTAGGGCATTTGCCTGTCAATGCTTTGATTTTTTCGTTGCAAGTCTGAATCTGCGTATTCATATCGTCAACCGACATCTGCGTCATATGCGGATGCGTATTGCTGTGATTGCCTACATCGTGACCACGCTTTGAAATCTCTTTTACAGACTCGGGATATTTTTCTACCCAATCGCCGACAAGGAAAAATGTTGTTTTTACATTGTATTTATCAAGAATATCAAGTAAATGTTCGGTTTGTTCGTTGCCCCATGCGGCGTCAAAAGACAGAGCTACCTGCTTTTTGTCTGTATCAACGCAGTAAATGGGGATTTCTCGCTGTGCGCTTGCGGTCTGAATTGCCTGTACGGTAGAAGTCAAAGCAATTCCGCCCGCAATTACACCAATCAGCAGACAAAATCCAATTGAAAATAAGGTTCGTTTTGTTATTATATAAAGACGCATAAAATCCCCTCCGTATTGACTTTGCTTATGTCAAAGTATATGAAAGGGATTTTTATTTTATTCTATTTGGTTTTAAAATCAGTTTTCAAAATGCCACTTAATGCCGTCTTTTGTATCTTCCACAACAACTTTCATTTCTTTAAGCTTATCACGGATAGCGTCGGCAGTCGCCCAGTCTTTGTTTTTACGAGCCTCTGTACGCTGTGCAATAAGTGACTCAACTTCTTTGTTTACAGGGTTTTCAGACTTATTCTCCTGTGCTTTTGTAAGGTCAAGAGAGAGAACCTTGTCAAATTCACCTATGAGATAAAGTTTAGTTGCGTCGCTGATATTGCCTTTTAATACGCTGTAAACGGCTGTAAGACCGAGTGAAGTGTTAAGGTCGTTGCCGAGAGCGTCATTAAATTCATTAAGATAAGGCTTGGCAGCTTCCATATCAGGCTCTCCGTCAGGAGAAAGTGTAGAAATCTTCTTAATGAGTTTGTCATAAGCGATAGCCGCATTGTCAAGACTGTCATAAGAGAAAGTAAGCGGCTTGCGATAATGGCTCTGTAGGCAGAATAAACGGTAAACAAGAGGGTTATAACCTTTGCTTTCAAGTAAAGATACGGTAAGAAAATCACCCTTTGATTTACTCATTTTACCTCTTGCATCATTGAGGTGGAGTACATGGAACCAATACTTGCACCACTTATGACCGAGGTAAGCCTCGCTCTGTGCAATTTCATTGGTATGATGAGGAAATGCGTTGTCAATACCGCCGCAGTGAATGTCGAGATACTCGCCGTTGTGCTTACAGCTGATAGCTGAACATTCAATATGCCAGCCCGGATAACCGACGCCCCATGGGCTTTCCCACTTAAGCTCCTGTGAGTCAAATTTTGACTTGGTAAACCAGAGAACAAAGTCCGCTTTATTACGCTTATTGTTGTCTTCTTCAACGCTGTCACGAACGCCGACAGCAAGGTCATCTTCGTTCATATTTCCGAAAACATAGTAATTATCAAGTTTTGAAGTATCAAAATATACATTGCCGCCTGCAATATAGGCATAGCCTTTTTCAAGCAGAACAGAAATCATATGAATAAACTCGTCAATGCAGTTTGTTGCAGGCTCTACAACATCAGGTCTTTTGATGTTGAGCTTTTTGCAGTCCTCAAAAAATGCGTCAGTGTAAAACTTTGCGATTTCCATAACAGTCTTGTGCTCACGCTTTGCACCTTTGAGCATTTTGTCCTCGCCTGTATCCGCATCGCTTGAAAGGTGGCCGACATCGGTGATATTCATAACACGCTTAACATCATATCCCGCAAAACGAAGGTACTTTTCAAGTACATCTTCCATAATATAAGTTCTAAGGTTGCCGATGTGGGCAAAGTGGTAAACAGTAGGGCCGCAGGTGTACATATTAACCTTGCCTGCTGTATGAGGTATAAATTCCTGTTTTGTCTGTCCCAATGAATTGTATAAAATCATTTTACTGCTCCTTTACTTTTTGCTTTCCTTTTCTGCCTTTAGAGCGTCAATTTCTTTTTGTAGATCTGTAATTTTTTGTTCCAGACTGCAAAGTGCAAGTGCGACAGGGTCTGAAACATGAATCTGGTCGAGAGTTTCGCTGCGTATTCCGTTGATTTTCACCACACGGGCGGGTACACCTACCGCTGTGGCATTCGGCGGAATTTCGCTCAATACTACCGCACCTGCGGCAATTCGTGCGTTATCTCCGACTTTAAACGGGCCGAGCACCTTTGCACCCGAACCTACAAGCACATTGTTGCCGAGTGTAGGGTGTCGTTTTCCCGTATCTTTACCTGTACCGCCGAGGGTTACATTCTGATAAATTGTGCAGTTGTCGCCGATGATAGTTGTTTCACCGATAACTACGCCCATACCATGGTCAATAAATAATCCCTTGCCTATGGTAGCTCCCGGGTGTATTTCTATTCCTGTTTTATGCCTGCTGCGCTGTGAAATCCAGCGGGCAATAAACTTCATATTGTGCCTTAAAAACCAATTAGCCTTACGGTGAGAGCGCACAGCCTTAAAACCCGAGTATAAAAAGAATACTTCGGCTCGGTTTCTTGCGGCAGGGTCACGCTCCATAACGGCGTCAAGGTCGGCCTTTAGTGTTTTAAACAAAGTATCACATCCGATGTGGTGTTGATTTTTTACATATCTGCTATAAACTGCTTGTTCTGAACAATATAAATTACGCCCGAAACAAGAGCCATAATTGTTGAAATCCAAATAAGACAAAGCGAAACTACTGTAAATATGCCTTGGAGATACAAAATTGTATCAACGGAAAATGCAGATGTTACGGTAAATAATTCAATTAAAAACTGCATTAACAGTATGGCAATAATAGCTACAAGCTGGGTTACGGTTTTGATTTTGCCGAAAATATTTGCGGCAACGACTTTGCCTTTTGAAGCGGCAATAAGGCGGATAGAGGTTACTGAAAATTCTCTGAAAAGTACGATAATAACTGCGATGCAGTCGCACCAACCTGTTTGCACAAAGCAAAGCAATGCGCTTAATACAAGAATTTTGTCTGCAAGCGGGTCTGCAAACTTGCCGAAATCAGTTACAAGTCCTCTGCTTCTTGCGATTTTACCGTCAAACATATCTGTAAAAGTTGCCGCAACAAAAATTACAAGGGCAACTGCTGTGTGAAAAGGAAAATTTATTAACAAGGATGCCACGAAGAACGGCACAAGTATTATTCTGCTTAAAGTAAGTTTGTTCGGTAAATTCATAATTGCCCTCTGATCTCCTTTTGACACCATTATATTATATGCCGATGTCGGTTATATGTAAATAAAATTATTCTGCCAATTCGCCGATTGGGTCACAATCCGTATAATCTGTAATCTTAACCTTTACAAAACTGCCGGGCTGTGGTTTGGTGCCGTTTGCGGTAAAGAATACACATCCGTCAATTTCAGGTGCGTCGGCATAGGTTCTGCCGTAGAAACATTCCGCAATTCTGTCATAACCTTCTACAAGCACCTCAATTTCTTTGCCGATGAGGCTTTCACAGTATTCTGCCATAACGCTCTGCTGATGTTCCATAATAATATCGGCTCTGTGCTGTTTGATTTCATCGTCAATCTGGTCGGGAAAACTTGCCGCAGGTGTGCCTTCTTCTGCCGAGTAGGCAAAGCAACCCAGGCGCTGGAATTTAATTTCAGCGGCAAACTCCGCAAGTTCCTCAAACTGTTCGTCGGTTTCGCCGGGGAAACCTGTAATAAATGTTGAACGAAGAATCATATCGGGTACTTTTGCTCTTAACTTGTTAAGTAATGCGGTAAGACTTTCACGATTGCCGTGTCTGTTCATTCTCTTTAAAATGTTGCCGTCGCAATGCTGGAGCGGTAAATCTATGTAATTAACAAGTTTTTCTTCCTCTGCAAATGTGTCGATAAGTTCATCTGTAAGTCTGTCCGGATAGCAATAAAGCACTCTTATCCATTTTAATCCGTCAATTTTACAGAGTCTTTTTAAAAGCTTTGCAAGGTAAGGTTCACCGAAAAGGTCTTCACCGTAGCGTGTTGTATCTTGAGCAATAACAATAATCTCTTTTACGCCGTCTTTGGCAAGCTGTTCTGCTTCTTCAACAACCGCATCGGGTTGGCGGCTTCTGAATTTACCTCTAATCATAGGAATTGCGCAGTATGTACAACGGTTGTCGCAACCCTCCGCAATTTTGAGATAAGCGGTGTAGGGAGGAGTTGACTGTATTCTTCTGCCCTCAAGACATAAAAGCTGTTTGTCGGGAAATTTCTCGATTTTTTCTTTATGTTCTGTATTATCCGAAAGCAACTCGGCTACAACATCCGCAATTTGAGAGTTAGCGCCGATTCCGAGTGCTGCGTCAACTTCGTAAAGCTGACGGGTGATTTCGTTTTTATAGCGCTCTGCAAGACAACCTGTTACAATAATGGCTTTGATTTTGCCCTCTTGCTTTAGCTTGCCAAGCTCTATAATTTCGTTAATGCTTTCCTGTTTTGCCGATTCAATAAATCCGCAGGTGTTTACAATAACCGCATCTGCGTCTGCGGGGTCGTTTACTAATTCAAAGCCCTTGCTTTTTAATGTAAAAAGCAGCATTTCAGCGTCAACCTGATTTTTAGGGCAACCGAGTGATACAATACCAACTTTAGAACTCATCTGTTTCATCCTCATTATATTCCGAAAGAACGCTTTTTATGTCGTCCCAGCGGTAACCGAGCCTTTGCAGTGCGGCAACAGCTCTTCTTTTTACCTTTTCATCGGATAGATTCCTATATTTTTTCTCAATAACCGCTCTTATTTGTTCGTGAACATCAATATCAAGTTCATCGCATAACTGTTCGGCGGTTTCTTTATCAATGCCCTTTCTTGTAAGTTCAAAGGCAATGCCACGCTTTGACATATGCTTGGAGTTGAGCAGCTTTTCGGCATAGTGTCTTGCAAAACGCTCGTCATCCACAAGGCCGAGCTCTTCCATTCTGTCAACAGCTTTCTGTGCAGAATCTTCGTCTGCCGTACGGCGGATTTTATCCTCAAGCTCTTTTTTTGAATGTTCTCTGTACGACAACAGCCAAAGAGCTTTTTCTTTTGCACGCCTTTCATTGCTTAGTTTTATAATTTCGTGCAAATCTTCGTCGTCTATCTCTCTGCCGACATCAAAGCGGTTTTCAATCAGCGTTTGTGTGTCGAGAGAAACGGCAAATTCGCCGTCAATATAAACAGCGCTAAGCCTTTTTCTGCGTGGTTTGATTTCTGTAATTTTCATTATTCGTCAACAAGCACATCAATGTTTGCGCTGTTTGCATTTTCTGCAGGAGCGTCAGCGGGCTTTTTAGCATTGGCAACTTCGGTTATCTTTGCCTTTGCGCCCTTTTTGGCAGGAGAGCTTGCCGCAACAACTTTGTCTATATTTGCCATAAGCTTATCTTCAATTTCTTTTGAAAGTTCTTTGTCGTTTTCAAGAAGTTCCTTTACATTATCTCTGCCTTGTCCGAGGCGCTTGCCGTCATAGCTGAACCATGCGCCTGCTTTCTGAACAACATCTGCCTTTACCGCGAGGTCAAGCAATTCGCCTGTTCTTGAAATACCCTTGCCGTACATAATGTCAAACTCTGCCTCTCTGAACGGCGGTGCAAGTTTGTTCTTAACGACTTTTGCTTTTGTGTGTGCACCTATCATTTCGCCGTTTTGCTTAAGAACTTCCTGCTTACGAATATCTATTCTTACCGAGCTGTAGAACTTAAGCGCTCTGCCGCCCGTGGTAACTTCCGGGTTGCCGTAAACAACGCCGACTTTTTCACGCAGCTGGTTGATAAAGATAGCAACGCAGTTGCTCTTGTTGATTGCGCCCGCAAGTTTTCTTAATGCCTGTGACATAAGTCTTGCGTGTAAGCCTACATGGCTGTCGCCCATTTCACCTTCGATTTCAGCCTTTGGCACAAGAGCTGCAACCGAGTCGATAACGATTACATCAATAGCGCCGCTTCGGATAAGTGCTTCGGCAATTTCAAGTGCGTCCTCACCTGTATCAGGCTGTGAAACGAGGAGAGAGTCAACATCTACTCCGAGTGCAGCCGCATAGGTAGGGTCAAGTGCGTGCTCAACATCTATAAAGGCAACATTGCCGTTGTTTTTCTGTCCCTCCGCAATACAGTGGAGAGAAAGTGTTGTTTTACCCGATGATTCAGGGCCGTAAATCTCAACAATTCTGCCTCGTGGCAAACCACCGATACCGAGGGCAATGTCGAGTGTGAGTGATCCTGTTGAAATGTGGTCAACATTCATATGCTTGTTTTCGCCAAGGCGCATAACAGCACCCTTACCAAACTGTTTTTCTATTTGAGTAAGCGCAGTTTGCAGCGCTTTTTCTTTATCTAAAGCCATTATAAATACCTCCCGTATTGCGGGTTAAAATTTATTTAATCCGTTCTGTTACCTGTATATTATAAAATATAGCAGTAAAAAAAGCAATAAGAATAGAGTCAAAAAATCGAACTAATTTTCTATTTTTGGAGCAAAGTCCCAATTATAGCCCTTTGAACACCGCCGAAGTCTATACTTTCGGTGATTCCGCCAAAGCCGTTGTCTGCCAAAATACGGCTTACCTCGTCATATTGACCTTCTCCAAGCTCAAAAGCAAGCGCACCGCCTGCTTTAAGTTTTGATTTCCATAACGGAACAATTCTTCGGTAAAAGTCCAGACCGCTTTCGCCGCCGTCAAGTGCCATTGCAGGTTCGTGTTGAACTTCTTTCTGTAATGATGCAATATCGGCAGTTTTGATATACGGGGGATTTGATACTATGAGATCAAGACTGTTGTCCGCAATGTCTTTGTGGCACTCAAAAATATCACCGTTTAGGGCGTTTACCGCAGAATTGTTTAGTTTAATATTTTGTGTAAGATAAGAAAATGCCTTGTCGCTCAGCTCAACCGCCGTAACTTTGCAGTTTGCGTATTTTTCGAGCGCAAGCGAAATTGCGCCACTGCCTGCGCAAAGGTCGATTACAGAGGGATTTTCTTTGCCTGACAAAAAGTCTATGCAAAGCGAGGTAACTACCTCTGTGTCATCTCTCGGAACAAGAACACCCTCGCCCACAAGCAAGTCAATTCCCATAAAACTCCACTTTCCGAGGAGATACTGCAGCGGTTCGTGATTAAGGCGTTTTTCTGTCAGCTCGGCAAGAACCGCAAGTTTTTCTTTGCTTGCAACAGTTTCTTCGCCCTTTGTAATGAGCGCAAGACGATTAAACCCGAAAACTTTTTCCGTAAGGCACAAAGCCTCAAAGGCAGGAGCTTCAAACCCTGCCTCTGTTAAAATGTCTTTAGTTTTTCTGTAAGCCTCGCCGACAGTCATAATAAAGCCTCGCAATTATTTGTTGTTAATAATATCTGTGCCGTCATCGGGGATAACAGCTTTCATAGCCTCAATGGCAACTTCAATCATCTTGTCATCAGGCTCTTTTGTTGTAATTCTCTGTGCCCAAAGTCCCGGAGCGGCGATAAATCTTGTAAAAGCATTGTCGTGTTTGCCGCAAATTTTAATAAGTTCGTATCCGATACCGCAGGAAACGGGGAGGAGAAGAATTTTAAATACAGGTCTTAAAAATCCGATGCCGAACGGAGCAACGGGAATAAAAAGACCGATTAATATGCCTACAATAAGCATAAGCACCATAAAACTTGTTCCGCATCTGGGGTGGAAACGAATCTGTTTTCTTACATTCTCAACGGTAAGCTCTTCTTCGTTTTCGTAGCAGAAAATAGTTTTGTGCTCTGCACCGTGGTACATAAATACACGCTTCATTTCTGTCATTTGTGAACATAATACAATGTAGCCGAGGAAGAGGGCTATCTTTAATACACCCTCAAAAACTGATTTCCAGAAAACAGCGCCCTCGCCGTCACCCTGAAAGACGGGTACGACATTTGCCGTAAGGTCAAACAGGAAAGACGGTAGAAAGAAGAACAGAGCGACCGCAAGTGCCACACCCAAGATTGAAGCAAACACCATTATTACTTTAACAAGTTTGTCGCCGAATTTTTCGTCAAGCCATTTTTCAAACTTGCTCGGTTCTTCTTCTTCCACTTCGCCCGCTTCAACTGCTTTGTCAGCGGAAAGCATAAGCGATTTATAAGAAAGTCGCATTGAATCAATAAGTCCTGCTATTCCTCGTAAAAGCGGCAATTTAAAAAGTTTGCATTTTTCGGGAATAGTGGTCATTTTTATGTCTTCGCTGTAAATTTCGTTTTCGCCTGTTCTTACGCATACGGTAGTACGCTTAGGTCCACGCATCATAATACCTTCAATAAGAGCACTGCCGCCTATTGAAGTGATTTTTTTTGTACTGACTTTTCTCATCGCACAATCCTTTCGTTTATAGTTTTACATTTTCTGTTTGCGGCTGATCCTCGTCACCCTCTTTGTAGATAGGGAAGGTAAGAGTAACTGTTGTGCCAACGCCCTCTCCGCTTTCGATGTCAAGAGAGCCGTGATGCAGATTCATAATTTCGTCTGCAACTGCAAGACCGATTCCCGAGCCTCGTACCGTCTGATTTGCCTTATAGAACTTTTCTTTAACCTTTGGCAAGTCTTCGGCAGGTATTCCGCAGCCGGTGTCGGTAACTATAATTTTTATAATGTCGGGGTCATCCTTACTGTAAATAACCTGTGCCGCAACCACACCGCCCTTTGGTGTGTACTTAAGTGCGTTGTCAATTACATTGAGGAAAACCTGCTTAAGTCTGTTGCTGTCACCGTAAACAGGCGGATACATTGCGTCCATAGGTTCGTCATAGAGTAAATGCTTGCCCTCGTTTACGGCTCTGTCCTTTAGCATATATACGGTTTCGTCAAATTCGGCAAGAATATCGAGTTTCTCTTTGTTAAGCACCATTCTGCCACTCTGAATACGGCTGAAATCAAGGAGTTCTTCAACTATGCTTGTAAGTCTGGCACTTTCTTTTATAATAACGCCCATACCTTTGTCAAAGGTGCGCCTGTCGAGTTTGCCTTTTTCGTTGAGCTGCATGGTTTCTGCCCAGCCTTTTATTGCCGTGAGCGGGGTTCTTAATTCGTGAGATACTCTTGAAATAAAATCGTTTTTAGTCTGTTCGGTAGTTTGCAAATCCTTTGCCATATCCGATATAGCGTCACAAAGGTCGCCAATTTCGTCATCGTACTTATGCTCGATTTTTTCGGAGGCGGAAAAGTCGCCCTGTGCAATCTGACCGGCTATAAGTGAAAGTTCGCCTATCGGTTTAACAATGGAGCGGATAAACATAAGTCCCGACAAAAATACAAGCGCCATTATTGCAAGACCGCCCGCAACGCAAAGAACAGAAATAAATAAGATTCTTGAGTGCACGGGTTCCATAGACACGATGTATCTTACGGCACCGAGCATAACGCCGTTTGAATTGCTGATAATGCGGGTTTCGCTCATTGCTCTTTCTCCGGAGAGAAGTTTGCCGTTCCATATGGCGTAACCGTCTGCGTTGTTTTGAGCGTCCTGAAAATCAGGCATTTGAGTTTTATCCGACGGGGTAAAACCCGTGGAAGTCATTATTACTCTGCCCGATGAATTTATTACAATAACTTCCATTTGCTCTTTACGGTCAAAGTTTTCAACATATTCACGGGCAGATGAATTAAAACTTGTTGTGTTGTCGCTCTCGTAGTCTGAAAATACAAGCGACAATTCATTGCCTGCCGAAGAAAGTGTTTGTTCAACACTGCTTTGGTAAACATATGTAATAACAAAGATAAGGCTGACAACGATCAGAACTATTATTGTAAATATAACGCTCAATGTGTTTAACATCCAGCGTTTTGTAATACCCTTAAACATTACGCTGTCGCCCTCCTTAAAGGTGTTTCCTTAAGTTCAGGCGTTCCACTTGTAGCCAAGTCCCCATACGGTGATAATGTACTTAGGATTAGACGGCTCGTCTTCAACTTTCATTCTAAGTCTTCTGATGTTTACATCAACGATTTTGTCCTCGCCGACATAAGCGTCACCCCAAACATGGTTTAAAATGTCCATTCTGTCGAGGGCAGTACCCGGATTAGAGAAAAAGTATTCCATAATCTGAAATTCAACCTGTGTAAGTTCAATCATCTTACCGTTTTTCATAAGTGCACGGTTTCTTAAGTTAAGTGTGAATTCGCCGCTTTTAAGCTCTTCTTTGAAGTTGTTTTCGGCGTGTGACTGTGCAAGCGCTACTCTTCTGTAAAGGGAGTCAACTCTTGCGAGCAATTCGCTTGGTGAAAAAGGCTTTGAAACATAATCGTCCGCACCGAGCATAAGACCTGTTACCTTATCCATTTCCTGTGTTTTTGCGGAAAGCATAATAATGCCGATACCGCCGTTGCGGCTTCTAAGCTCCTTACAAACCTGAAAACCGTCAATACCCGGCATCATAACATCAAGAATGGCAACATCAAAGTCGCCGTTGTGTTCTTCGTATTTTTGAAGTGCAGCCTCGCCGCAGTCAGCCTCGACTACATCATAGCCTGCTCTTGTAAGGTTGATAACGACAAAGTCACGAATTGCAGCCTCGTCCTCACAAACAAGAATTTTTTTCATAATAAACCTCCGTAATGTGTTTTATCCAAAAAAATTATATATTATTAACTGTCATCAGTGAAAAAGCTGTTTTTATATCGTCTTCGCTGATTGAAAGTGATGTTTCTTCGTTTACATCCGCAAAAGCGTATGCTGTGCTTTCGTTCTTATATATTAATGTATAAGCGTCACTGTCCTCGCCGACATCCCATTGCTCAAGTTTAAAAGCTCTGATTTCAAATACTTTTTGTCCTAAGTTGTCGGAATCCCATTCAAAAAAGCTCATAGCCCGTTTTTCACTGTCAAGTCTGACGGTATATGTACCGTCTGCCCAGCTTTCGGGAACGGTAAAGCTGTAGCCGTTTTGGTAATCGGGAATTTGGTCGGATAAGTGATTTAAAATTTCACTCTGCGGATAAAAACTGTTCCAGCTTATTTTATCCGCAACAGCCGATTTATCTTCATCGCTTGTTGAAGGTAATTTGTCAACGACAGGAATTTCCGTAACGGAATCGTTGTTTATATCCGTACAGATTATATCGGCAGAGCGTTGAGTAATATTTTTATCTTTTTCTTTATAAAGCGGATTTCTCAAAACCGAAAGTTCGGTATTAAAATAAATAATCTGTGTGACGGTATCATCATTGGCAAAACAACCGTCAACTATAAGCACATTTTGTCCATTTTCGGCAGCTGTTACCGTAATATTTTTAAATCTTGTAATATTCGGGTCCATTTTTACGCTTGCCTTTGAGTAAAGACAGTTACGTTCCTCGCTGTAAACAAGCATATTTGCCGTTGCGTCGTTTTCTGTGGTATATAGTGACAGCAGCATTACTTCGTTTACACCGTCACTGTCAAAATCGGAGCAGTAAAAACTTGAATAACTGCTTTCAACCGTAAGCCTGTTTGTTTTGCCGTTTGAGTATGAGTGGCAGGCAAGATTATTAATGCTTGAGTTATATGTAGTGTAGCCCGAAAGAATCTCAAGTGTACCGCTGCCCGTTACATCGGCAAAGTCAACGCAGTCAACATCGGTTGCGTCTAAGGCGCAGTTTTCGGAAAGCTTCCATTCGTCATTTGCGCAGTACATTACAAGCATATGCACTTCCGCTTTGGTTTCGTTAGGCGTGCGGTAAAAAGCAATTGCTTCGTCGGTACCGTCATTGTCAAGGTCTTTCATAACTATGGCACTGCGGTAGTTGCCCGACTTAGGATATTTTAAGGTGTATCCGCTGCCTGCGGTGTCGGCAATAAGCTGTTCGATTTCCGCCTCGTCACCGACAGTTTTCGGAGGGCGGATAAGGTTGTCTGTTCCTATGTCTGCGCCGTCACAGCCGCTTGCGAAAATTGCAAACGCACACAACAGTGCGGCGGAAATAACCGCTTTGACTTTCATATCCGTCCCTCCTTTATAAAAAGTTAAAATTAATCGTGCTTTACAACAGCTCTTAAATACTTTATTTTTATACCCTCGGCAGAAAACATTTTTTCGTGCTCGGTTTCAATATTGTCTGTAACATCGCTGTTGTGCAGGTCGTATGTTTTGTAGATAATTTCGTAACCGCTCTGCTCAAAATATTCAAGACTGTCCGCAAAAAGTGCGTCGTCGTCGGTCTTAAATCGAATTTCGGCATTTTCGTCAAGAAAATTTTTGTACATTTCAAGTTTCTTGGGAAATGTAAGCCTTCTCTTGTTATGCTTCGGACGAGGCCACGGGTTGCAGAAATTAATAAACATACCCTTGATTTTATCGTCCTTTGTAATTATTTTATCAATTTGCTCTACATTGTAGTTTACAAGCAAAAGATTTGTAATATCGGCGTCTGTTTTGCCCTCGTTCTTGAAAATTTCAACAATGTTTCGTCTGCCGACGCCGAGCATATCAATTTTAATGTCAACCGCAATAATATTTTTATCCGGATTTTTAACGGCAAACTGTCCTGCAAATCCGCCTTTGCCGCAGCCTATTTCAAGGTAAAGAGGAAGTCCGTTGTTAAAAGTTTCGTTCCATTTGCCTGCGTGTTCTTCAGGATTTTTTACAAAAAAATCGCAAACCGCAAGTTCAGGCTCTGCCCATTTTTTCTTTCTGATTCTCATAATGTAAAATTATGCACTTAATGTGCATCTCCTCATAAATATTCATCATACTATTATATCAAATTATTACAGATATTGCAACGAATATTTAATAAATAATACATTGCTTAAATGTATTTAATCTTATCGTTACATACTTCTGATTTTGTAAAGCCGGTGTTACCGAATCTTTCAGAAAGTTTACGGCAAAGCGGAGATATTACAATATCTTCGGTTTTAAAATGTCCTGCGTCAACAATTGAAATTCCAAGTTCGTTTGCAAGCAGAATTTCGTGGTGTTTTATTTCACCTGTAAGCAGAACATCGCCTCCCTCATAAAATGCACGTTCCACATTGGAACCGCCTGCTCCCGATGATACTGCGACTTTGTGAATCTCGTTTTTTACATTAGTGTATCTCAGTCCGCTGCAATTGAGATTTGTTTTTACTGTTTTTGCAAAACTTTCAATATCCGTGTCGAGTTCGCCCATAAAAAGACATTCGCCGCTTTTGCAAAGTCTTGTGTTTTTAAGTCCCACTGCGTTTGCAAGGCAAAGGTTTACACCGAAACTTTCGGATAAATCAAGGTTTGTGTGCATACAAACGGCAGAAATGTTTTTTTCCGCAAGACGGTAGGGAACAGAGGAGGAATCAAGTTTTTTTATTGCATTAAAAATAACGGGGTGATGACTTATGATAAGCTCTGCACCGAGCCTATCTGCTTCGTCAACGACCTCGTTTGTTATGTCAAGAGCAACAAGCACACGGCTTACAGGTTTGTTTTTACTGCCTATAAGCAGACCGCAGTTGTCAAAATCCATAGCGGTATCAACGGGTGCAAATTCCTCAAAAAATTCAAGTATATCTTTTATTGTAGTCATCAGAGCATCTCCCTTAGCTTTTTTGCGATTTCAGCGTAACGGGCATCGCCCTTTGCCTGTTTTTCAAGTTTTGTTATTTGCTTTTCTGTAAAAAGCCTGTGTGTGGATTTTACGGACGGCTGCAACTTTGCACAATACAGCTCGGTTTGCGTGTATTCGTGTTTTTTGCCGCTGTAGCATACAAGAAGCACTGTGTAGCATTTGCCTGCGGCGTTACAGCAGTCCTGTTTTAAAATTTCAAAACCGTTGTCAAAAAGGTATTTAATCAAAACTTCACTTTTGGTCATAGGCTGTAGAATAAAGTGCTTTTCACTGTTTTTTGCATATGTACAGCTGTCAAGAATGGCTGCGATAAGTTCTCCGCCCATACCTGCAATTACAAAATCGTCAGCCTCGTTTTCGCCGATATTTTCAAGACCGTTTGAAAGCCTTGTGGAAATGAGGTGTTCGGCATTGAAATTCATTATTGCCGCCTGACCTCTTGAAAGCGGGTCGGGGTTAATGTCGGCGGCAATGGCAGACGGGCAGGTGCCGTTAAGGCACAGCCACAGCGGAAGATAGGCGTGGTCTGTGCCAATATCGGCAAGCCTTGCGTTTTGCCTTACAAAGCCCGCACACATTCTAAGCCTTTGGTCAAGAGATATTTTATTTTGCAAATTAATCAATCCTTTCAGCCCGAATGTGAAAAACGGACAAATTATTTGTTTGCAATCTGATTGAGAACATCAATAAGCTCATCGGCATTTGCACCGTGAACCATACATGCCTCTTCAATTGTTTCGCCTCTTGATGCAGGGCAACCAAGGCAGTGCATACCAATGCTGAAGAAAGCCTCGGCAGTTTCGGGATATTTGTCGAGAACATCACCGATGATAGAATTCTTTGTGATTTCCATAATTAAAAACCTCCTTGTCGGCAAAGCCAAAATTAAATCTAAAAGCAGATTTATCCGCCAAAAACGGTATTTTAGCGGATAAATCATTATAACATATTTTTTAACCGAAAGTCAAAAAATATATATTAAATTTTAGGATTTTTTACTTTACTTCGGCAAAGGTAAACTTTCCGTCTGCAAAGTCGCATTTAACCTTGCTTTTTGCTTTAATTGTGCCGTCAAGCATTTTCTCCGAAAGCGGATCTTCAATGTCTGATGTTATGGCACGGCGAAGAGGTCTTGCACCGTAGACTTCGTCAAAGCCCTTGTCGGCAATTGCGGAAACAGCCTCGTCTGTAAATTCAATTTCAATTTCCATATCGGACAAACGCTTTTTAAGACCTGCAAGCATCTTGACTGCAATTTCTTTAATCTCGTCCTTGCTGAGTCTGTCAAATACGATGATGTCGTCAATACGGTTAATAAATTCGGGACGGAAAGCCTTTTTAAGTTCGCCGAGCACAAGCTCCTTGGTGTTTTCGGTTTCCTTGTTTTCACTGTTTTCATCGGTAAATCCGAGTGAACTGTGATTTTCCGTAAGAAGTTTTGCACCTATGTTAGATGTCATAATGATAACAGTGTTTTTGAAGTCAACCGTTCTGCCCTGTGAGTCGGTAAGTCTGCCGTCATCAAGGATTTGGAGAAGAATGTTAAATACATCCGGGTGTGCCTTTTCGATTTCATCAAAGAGGATTACCGAGTATGGTTTTCTTCTTACCTTTTCCGTAAGCTGACCGCCCTCGTCAAAACCGACATATCCCGGAGGTGAACCTACAAGACGGGATACCGTATGCTTCTCCATATATTCACTCATATCAATACGGAGCATAGCGTTTTCGTCACCGAACATAGCGGCGGCAAGTGCCTTGCAAAGTTCTGTTTTACCTACGCCTGTCGGACCGAGGAAGATAAATGAACCGATAGGACGCTTAGGGTCTTTAAGACCTACTCTGCCACGGCGGATTGCCTTGGCAACGGAGCTTACTGCCTCGTTTTGACCGACAACTCTTTCGTGAAGTTCTTTTTCAAGGTTGAGAAGTCGCTCGCTTTCCTCTTTTGTAAGCTGAACAACAGGGATTCCTGTCCATTCCGATACAATCTCGGCGATAACTTCCGGAGTAACTTCACCGTTGCGGTTCTCTCTGTTTTCGTACCATTCCTTTTTGGCTGTGTCAAGCTGTGACTGAACATTTTTTTGTTCATCTCTTAATTTTGCGGCACGCTCAAAGTCCTGCTCGTTAATGGCACTTGCTTTTTCCTGCTCAAGTTTGTCAATTAACTCTTCAAGCGACTTGATGTCCGGAGGAGAGGTAAGACCCTTAAGTTTTACCTTAGACGCACCCTCATCAATAAGGTCAATAGCCTTATCCGGGAGGTATCTGTCGGCAATGTAACGGGAAGAAAGATTTACTGCCGCCTCAATTGCCTCGTTTGTAATTCTTACCTTATGGTGCGCCTCGTAGCTGTCACGCAAGCCTTTAAGAATTTCAACAGCCTGCTCTTTTGTAGGCTCGCCAACCTTTACAGGCTGGAATCTACGCTCAAGAGCCGCATCTTTTTCAATGTATTTTCTGTATTCGTTAATGGTTGTTGCACCGATAACCTGGAAGTCACCTCTTGCAAGCGACGGCTTTAAGATGTTTGCCGCATCGGCACTGCCCTCGGCAGAACCTGCACCTACAATGGTGTGGAGTTCATCAATAAAGAGGATAGTGTCCTTTGACTTTTTAACTTCATCAATTGCGGACTTGATTCTTTCCTCAAAGTCGCCACGGTACTTAGCACCTGCAATCATACCTGTAAGGTCAAGGCTTACAACCTTTTTGTCACGCAGAATTTCAGGTACATTGCCGTTTGCAATTTCAAGGGCAAGTCCCTCGGCTACTGCTGTTTTACCTACGCCCGGCTCACCGATAAGCACAGGGTTGTTTTTGGTACGCCTTGAGAGAATCTGAATAACTCTCTTTATTTCTTTTTCTCTGCCGATAACAGGGTCAATTTCACCGTTCTTGGCAGCCTTTGTCAAATCTCTGCCGAATTTCTCCAGTGCGGAGCCGCCCTCCTCTTTGCCTTGTGGGTAGCCGTTTTCCATACCCGAAAACTGATTTTCGGATGAGCCTTTCTGTAAGCCGCCTGCAACCGCATTTGCAACAGCATTAGAACTTACGCCGAGCTTTCTTAAAATACTTGTAGCGTAGCTGTCACTTTCGGAAACTATTGCAAGCAAAATATGCTCTGTGCCTACATAGCTGCTGCCTGTCCTTGCAGAAATCATCATTGCGGTTCTGAGAACACGCTTTGTACGGGGAGTAAAGCTGTCGGGTGAGAGGGAAGTCTGAATACCTCTGCCGTCAACATTGGCAATCTCTTTTTCGAGTGCCTCCGCCGTTACGCCGCATTCTTCAAGAGCTGCGGCGGCAACACCGCTGCCCTCTTTTATAAGACCAAGCAGAATATGCTCGGTGCCAATATAGTCGTGACCGAAATTTTGAGCTGACTCAATAGAAAGGTTTAATGCCTTGTTTGCCTTTTGAGTAAATCCTCTGAATTCATACATAATCGTCAGTCCTTTCGATAATTTTTTACTGATTATTTTTTACACTTCTTCAAGTGCTTTTCTGAGCAAATCCGCTCTTGCTACATCACGCTGTGCAGCGGAAAGATTTTTACCGCTGTTTACCATAAGCGTAGCAGGTTCAACATCTGTCATCAGCTTGTCGATTGTAAGCAAAGGAACATCTTTAAGCTGTCCCGAAACTATGCCCAAACGAACATTTGAAAGCAACTGTAAAGCCTCATCGTGTGCGATTGTACGGGCATATTTCAATATGCCGAGACTGCGGCTGATGCTGTCCTGAATGTCAATATTTGAACAAATACGCTCTCTTGCAAGTTCCTCTTGCGAGATAAGCTGTGATGTTATATTTTTAAGGTTTTCAATGGCAGCTTTTTCGGAGATGCCGAGTGTAACCTGGTTAGAAAGCTGATATAAACTTCCCTTTGGCTCTGTGCCCTCGCCGTGAGTGCCTCTTATGGTAAGACCGAGTTTTGAAAGATTGCCTGCAATTCTGCCGATTGCTCGGCTCTTTTCAAGTGCCGGCAAATGCAACATTACCGACGCTCTCATACCTGTACCGAGGTTTGTCGGGCATTGGGTAAGATAACCGAGTTTCTCGCTGAAAGCAAAGTCAAGGCTTTCATCAAGCAAGGTGTCGAGTTTATCGACAAGGTCATATGTCTGCTCAAGCGCAAGACCTTTTGTAATTGCCTGTATTCTGATGTGATCCTCTTCGTTAATCATAATCGAAAGGCTTTCATCGGAATTTACAAGCAACGCTCTGCCTTCGGTATTCCCTATAAATTCGGGGCTTACTATTCGGCGCTCTACAAGAGAAACACACTGTGCCTCGGTGAGGTCGCTCATCTTAATGAATTTAAAGTCGGAGGCAATTGAGCTGTTGCTGTTTTTGACAGCCGATCTTACTTTTTCAATAACCTTTTCCATTCCGTCGGGTGAAAGCTTGCAGGGAAAAGGAAAATCCTTTAGGTTTCTTGCAAGTCTTACTCTTGTGGAAATTACTGAATTGTCACTCATTATTATGCCTCCATTCCTTTGATTGTATCTCTTAATTCTGCGGCTCTTTCAAAATTCTGTTCTTTGACTGCTGCGTCAAGTTCATTTTTTAATTGAGCAATTTTTTCTTCTTTTGTAGGTTCGTGCTTTTCGGCTTTCTGAACCGTTCTGTCGCTGTTCTTGCCGCAATGTGTTGTGTTGCCGTGAATTCTTCTGATAAGTGGGAAGAGTTCGTCGCCAAATACATCATAGCAATCGGCACAGCCTACATGACCTGTTTTTGCAATTTCCGAATAAGTGCTGCCACAGGTTTCGCATCTTCTTGCCTGTGTTCTTGCCGGAAGTGCGTTGCCAAAGAAGCTGCCGAGGAAGTTTGAAAATTCATCCTCAATGTCAGAGAACACATTTGTGTATCCCATTTTCTTTGCACATTCACTGCAAAGGTCATATTCTTTGATTTCTCCGTTGATTATAGATTTAACATGTGTGTTAGCATTATTAACACCGCATTTTTGACATTTCATAATAAATACCTCCTGCTTTTATGATATTGCTAAAAGCGTATTCTTAAAAAGATCAGCTCTGAGCGAATCTCTTTTTTCCTGCTCGACTGTATGAAGCGCTCTGTCCGACAACGCAGACGCCATAACCTTTGCAACGCTAAGTTCAATAATCGACCTGTTGACCATATTGTTAAGCATTGCCTCGGCAGAAGCTTTGTCAAGCGAATTGCCTACAGAGTTAATTATATGCATTATAGCAGTACCTCTATCCATACTTACACGGCTTATTCTTATGTAACCGCCGCCGCCTCGTCTGCTTTCAACAATGTAACCTTGTTCCGGAGTAAAGCGTGAGGTGATAACATAATTTATTTGACTTGGCACACAACCAAGATTTCCCGCAAGTTCATTTCGCTGAATTTCCGCACTGCCGTTCTGCTCGTCAAGCATTTCTGTAATATATTTAGCGACCAAATCGCTCATTCTCATCTTTTCTCGCCTCTCTTTCAGATTGTGACTTTATTATAGAACTAAAGTCAGAGAAAGTCAAAGTCAAATAAAGTCAAAAATCAAATGCTAATTTAAAAAATACTCACAAATACTCTCGAATACTCGCAAATACTAAATTTTAAAATATTTTTGACTTTTTCTGACCTTTTTTAAAATTGCCGATATTTTCTTGACTTTTAAAAACATACAAATGAAAAATACTTCATATAATAAGTATAGTAAATAAAAACGGAAGTGATAAAATGATTGTCAGTACAAATATAAACATAGACAGCGAGTTAAAGAAATCGGCACAGGAATTGTACTCGGATTTAGGGCTTGATTTGTCAACAGCGGTTAATTTGTTTTTAAAGCAGTCCTTGCGAGAACAGAAGATACCGTTTGAAATAAAAAGGGAGAGTGAGGAAGAAGGCTTTTTTGATACTTTGAAAAGTTTTACAAAAAAGCCGGAGTATTCGTCCTTTGCGGAAATGGTTAATTCAAATACAGATTAAAACAGCCGCACCTTGCCAAAAAAGAACCGCAAGGTGTGGCTGTTTATATTAATAACAGTATGATAATTTTATAGTCAGTCAGACAATTTTTATTATCCAATCTGAATTTTATAACCGAAAATCATTTTCCCCAATACTTTCTGTCCAAACTGCGATACTGCACTGCCTCAAGAATATGGTCGGATTTAATGATTTCGCTGTTATCAAGGTCGGCAATCGTCCTTGCGACTTTAAGCACTCTGTCGTAGGCTCTTGCGGTCATTCCCATACTTTCAAACGCACTTTTCAGCATTTGCTCCGCCTCGTCATCAATAATACATACTTTTTCAAACTGTTCGGCATTTATATTTGCGTTACAGCTTGTACTTGTGCCTTTGTAGCGTTCGGATTGAATTTTTCTTGCTTTGTCAACACGCTTTTTAATTTCGGCAGACGGCTCCGTCTGTTCTTTATCTCTAAGCTCGTCAAATTTAACTGCCGATACCTCTATATGTATATCAAAACGGTCAAGCAGCGGACCGCTGATTTTATTAAGGTAATTATGTATCTTTTGCGGAGTACAGGTGCATTTTCCTGACGGGTCATTAAAATATCCGCACGGACACGGATTCGTTGGAACACTGAACTTGATACAATTTAACCTTATTTCCCCTAGGGGTGTTCAAAGGGGGTTCATTTGAACACCCCTTGAGAAATGGCACTTGCAGGCATAAAAGAAGGCAGACGGTCTCGTTACAAGACCACCTGCCTGTTGATTATTGTTATCTAGTTTTCTGTATCTCGTCAGCCCGACAAACTTGAATTTATCACTATGATAAACAACCAATAGATTATTCGTTAATTTCTTGTTTGTCGCGAAAAGCCTTTTTTGTAACCATTGTGAAATCGAATTTCTCCATGTGGAGTGTGTTATATGGCTTTTCTTCAATTACGATGTCAGATTTGTCTGCTTCTATTATAATGTTTTTTCCGGAAAGATCGCAGGATATCTGCGTTTGAGCTATTGATGGAAGCCCCAATGAATGACAATTTCTTTGGTCATCTTCAAAAGAAGAGCTTTCTTCAAAATAGTCAAGGAAACATTTAAAATATAATCTGCCATTCTCAAAACCGTTGAGCTCTATTTTTGTCCAAGAAGAAGTATATTTATTAATATGTTCTTTAGGAATATCAAAAAACATTCCTACCATTTCAATTATCTTATTACGGTCTTTATTACTGAAAAAACATTTCTTTTTCATAGAATTAGTATCATAAATCCAGGTATGATTAAGACCTTTGTAGATAATTGTTTCATCATCAAGGAAAAACATAACAGATCCATCAAAATGCGGATTGATAAGTTTTTGTGTTTCACGGTCATACCACATTGTATTGTTATTACTATGTGTCCAGTGCTGAAAAAAGATACGCTTTGGCGTAATATGCAAGTCTATGCCGCTTTTCTTGATGCCTGAATGCTTGAACAATACTTCGGATTCTCCGCTGTTTAAGTGATATACAGCAACTTTGTTGCCTATATTGAAAAACAAATCGTTTTCGTAAAAGCAAAGATCACCGTAACATTCACCTTTATATATCAGCTTTTCTTTTCCCGTAGAGAAATCTCCAATATATATGCTTGCTTTTTTGCTTAACTTGTAATCGGCTCCGTCGGGCAGAAATTCCTGAGTATACCATGCAGCCATATTATTTCCGATAGCAATGTCCTGAACGGCTGTATGCTTTTCGATTTTTATATCCTCGCTTCTGTTTGACAAATGCTTTCCACCAACGCTGATTGCAGGCATTATTGACGGACGAGGATACTCTCCGTGAGCATCAAAAGAATATTTAATATTATTCTCGCTAAAAATGATTTTGCCGTTTTCAATCTTTATATCCATAAGTCACCTCATAAACGAATCCCAATTTTTCTGTATCTTGCTCCCATCTTCTTGCCCATCGGACAAGAATCATCCCTCGCTCAAAGAGCTCTGTCAATTCCGATTTGTAAAACTCAACACACTTATTATACCTTATATCGGCAGATTCGCATATCCATTTTATGTTATATTTCTGCAATATAAAAGGTTAAACCCGTCAAGCCCGATGGTTACTGACGAATACGACCTTTTATTATCAAATTTCTGAATTTTTTCTTCTATTATAATATGTGTCAAATCAGGATTTAATTTATCTCGTTTTTATCTTAAATCCGTTCTTAAAGATGAATAGTATATCATCCTTTGACTTTACCACCACTTCCTGAACAAGGCTGCTCCAAAGTCCCTCATCAAATTCTTCTACTAAAGCCCCCTGCTTTTCCAATGCCCGGATGAAGCCCTTGAATAATTCCCTCTGAGCCTTTTTGCTTTCAATCTGTTCTGAAATCTTGTCATAATCTGCTTTGATGGTATTGTACCTTTCGGTAAGGTCAGCATATCTTCTCTCATATTCATTCTGTTCAAGTGCCATCCGGCTGTTCTCCGCTATGGCTGTCTGCATCTGATCTGCGATTCAGTCAGACAATTTTTATTATCCAATCTGAATTTTATAACCGAAAATCATTTTCCCCAATACTTTCTGTCCAAACTGCGATACTGCACTGCCTCAAGAATATGGTCGGATTTAATGATTTCGCTGTTATCAAGGTCGGCAATCGTCCTTGCGACTTTAAGCACTCTGTCGTAGGCTCTTGCGGTCATTCCCATACTTTCAAACGCACTTTTCAGCATTTGCTCCGCCTCGTCATCAATAATACATACTTTTTCAAACTGTTCGGCATTTATATTTGCGTTACAGCTTGTACTTGTGCCTTTGTAGCGTTCGGATTGAATTTTTCTTGCTTTGTCAACACGCTTTTTAATTTCGGCAGACGGCTCCGTCTGTTCTTTATCTCTAAGCTCGTCAAATTTAACTGCCGATACCTCTATATGTATATCAAAACGGTCAAGCAGCGGACCGCTGATTTTATTAAGGTAATTATGTATCTTTTGCGGAGTACAGGTGCATTTTCCTGACGGGTCATTAAAATATCCGCACGGGCACGGATTCATTGCCGCAACCAACATAACGGTGCAAGGATAAGTGTAGCTTCCGTGCGAACGGGAAATCGTAATTTTTCCGTCCTCAATAGGCTGACGGAGCACTTCAAGCGACATTCGGGAAAATTCGGGTAATTCGTCAAGAAAAAGTACGCCGTTATGAGCAAGCGATACTTCACCCGGTCGAACTGTTCCTGTACCTCCTCCGCCAAGACCCACGGCAGTTACCGTATGATGCGGCGAACGGAACGGTCGTGTGCGTACAAGTCCGTTTTTGTCGAGCAAACCTGCTATTGAATGAATTTTTGTGGTTTCAATCATTTCTTCAAATGTCATATCGGGCATAATTGACGGAATACGCTTTGCAAGCATACTTTTACCCGATCCGGGAGGCCCGATTAACAGTATGTTGTGACCTCCTGCAGCCGCAATTTCCAGTGCTCTTTTTACTTCTGCCTGCCCCTTAACCTGTGAAAAATCGGGCACAAACTGTTTGACTGTATTATCTTCATCAATTTCCGCAACGGCAGGTTCAATAGGTTTATCGCCGCTCAAGTGTGCAATCAGTTGTAAAATATTTTTAACGGGATAAACTTCAATGCCGTCAACCACTGCGCCCTCTGCGCCGTTTGCAAAAGGTACATATATCTTTTGATAACCGAGTTCACGGGCTTTTATTACCATAGGGAGTACGCCGTTTATGGGTCGTACATCTCCGCCGAGTGACAGTTCTCCCAAAAATGCCGAGTCGGAAATTTCCGCAACTACTGCGCCTGTCATCTTAAGCACTGCAATAAGAATTGGCAAATCGTATATAGGACCTTCCTTTTTTATATCGGCAGGGGCGAGGTTAATTGTGATATGTGCGGTCGGAAAATTAAATCCGCAATTTTTCATTGCACTTTTAACACGGTCACGACTTTCCTTTACGGCGGCGTCCGGCAGTCCTACCATATCGAATGCGGGAAATCCTTTGTTAATTGCGCCCTCAACCTCTACGGGATAGCTGTCCATTCCCATAAGACCGAAACTGTTAATTTTCACAACCATTTTAAGCACCTCTTATTAAAAACTACATAATATTATACCATTTTATCTTTTTGCTTACAAGTCAAAAAATATATAAATATGTAAATTCTGCACAATTATTGACGAACGGATTAAAAAAATTTACAAATAATATTTACTTTCTTATTGACAAATAAAAGGAAATAGGTTATTATTTACAGTAAGGAAAAGTCTTTTGAGGTGAGCTTGTGTCTGAATCGTTAAAAAATCTTTCAGAGCTTTCGGATGCAAAGCTTGCAGAGCTTGTAAAAAGCGGAAATGACAGTGCTTTTGATGTGCTTACGCTAAGATACTTGCGAAATATTGGCTTTTTGGCAAAAAAATATTCTGCGGACGGTTACGAGCGCAACGACTTTGTTCAGGAAGGACTTTTGGGACTTTTGTACGCTTGTCGAACATTTGACAGCAACAACAAAGCCTCTTTTAAAAGTTATGTTGATATTGTTGCGGAACGCAGATTTATTTCTATTGTGCGTAAAGCTCAAAGGCAAAAAGCCGTGCCGAGTTCAAGCCTTGTGTCGCTTGATGCAGACAACGACGAGCTTGAGGGCGAAAGTACAGACCCGGAGCAGATGATGCTTGCAAAAGAACATTATTCTTTGCTTTTAGACGAACTTAAAACATTGCTTTCGGAAAGAGAGTATACGGTACTGATGCTGTACTGCGGCGGAATGAGTTATGTTGAGGCTGCAAAAAAACTTGGCATATCCGCAAAGTCAGCCGACAATGCGTTGCAGAGAGCCAAAAAGAAAATTTCCTTACATTATATGTCCTTAAAAGATTAAGCGGTGCAATTCCGCAAAAGGGCAAAACAATTATACAGTACAAAAGTGAGGTAAAAAACAATGTACGAAGATAAGACATTAGTATGTAAAGAATGTGGAAATGAATTTGTTTTCACAGCAGGCGAGCAGGAATTTTATGCTGAAAAAGGTTTCGTAAACGAGCCACAGCGTTGCAAAGCTTGCAGACAGGCTCGTAAGAATGCTGCTAAACCGGCTCGTGAACTTTTTGAAACAACCTGCGCAGAGTGCGGCGGTGTTGCAAAGATTCCTTTCAAGCCAATGGAAGGCAAGTCTTACTACTGCAGCGATTGCTTTGCAAAGAGAAAGTAACAACAGACAGACTTATATTTATTATAGCGATTTTAAAAGACATTGTTTTAAAACCAATATAGTTTGTATATTTTTTTAAGCTGTAACGAACGGCGGATTTCATTGTGAATCCGCCGTTTTTCTCTTTTTAATGATGTTTTTGTGAGTTTTCCTTTTCAAAACTTTCATATATAAAACACAAAATCTCTATTGACATTTTGTAATACAGGCTTTAAAATAGTTACTAATCGGTAATAATTTAGATACAATTTTTTAACATTTTTGAAGTGATAAAGGAGTTTTCTTAATGGGAAAGCTTGGCTATATTGTAAGATGTATTGCACATATGGATTACAGCGCACTTTTTGATACTGTAAAGCAGGTGCATAAACTTTCAGGCAAACCGAGAGCGGTTATACTCGCCGATATAGTTTCCTGCGGATTTAAGTACGGCGCAGGATATAAGGATTATTTGCTTTGTGAATTTTATAATCTCAACAGCGAACAGAGGGCAACATTTGTGACAAGAGGTATAAACAATACCGTTGTAAAGCTCTTGAATGACCCTGATTACTATCATATTCTTGATAATAAAACTGAATTTTACACTATGTTTAACGATTATCTTCACCGCAAGTGGCTTAATTTTGCAAAATGCAGTAAAAGTGAATTTGTTGAATTTATGCAGGAATTTGACGAAATTATATGTAAGCCTGATGATTTGTGCTGCGGCAAAGGTGTAGACAAGCTGAAAAAAGCGGATTTTGGCAGTCTTGACGATATGTATGACGAACTGAAAAGACGGCATATCAGTATTGTTGAAGAAGTGGTAAAACAGCATCACGATATGAGCAGAATCAACCCCGATTCCGTAAACACAATCCGTGTTTATACTGTTTTGACAGATGGCAAGGCTAATGCTATATATGCGTGTATCCGTATGGGCAACAGCGATCGCCCTGTAGATAATATTAACGCAGGCGGTATGTATTCGCCTATTGATATGAAAACGGGCAAAATTGCATTTCCTGCTTGTGATAAACAGAGAAAAGTTTACGAAAAACACCCACGCTCGGGATGTGAACTTAAAGGTTATCAAATTCCGTTCTGGGAGGAATCAATAGCTATGTGTTGTGAGGCGGCGGAAAAACTCCCGCAACTCGGATATATCGGTTGGGATGTTGCAATTACAGAGAACGGACCGTTGTTTATTGAGGCAAATAATATGCCCGGACACGACGCTTTACCGCAAATGCCGTTGCAAGCACCCGATAAAATCGGCTTTTTACCGACATTAAGACAATATGTTAAGGGAATATAAATTATTTGGCAAATTGTCGGCTTGGTGTCAGATTTTAAAATTTTTATTCTGATTTTTTGCAAAAAATTTAACATATAATATCAAAAAGCACGGCTGTTATTATGACAGTTGTGCTTTTTTTGCGCTTTCTGTATTTATTGTGACATAATGCAGTAAGATAAAATAATTTAACTCTTTGATTGCGTTAATGTTTAAAAATTACTTAATAACGGCTTAAATACTGATAAAAATAAGCATAAGAGTTATATTTACCAAATATAAATTAATTAATTTAGCAAGCAATATTATTTCTACAAAAGAATATATAAACTGCCTTCCACATACTGACAAAACGATTGAGTGCAAAATTTTATAATATAGGTAAAGGTTGCAGACAATGCTATCTATTATAATATAAAAAAGAAAAGGATGTTAAAAATGGAGGCAAAAAAAGCTCTGGTTCGCAAAAATTTTGATGGCTCGGCTGAATTTGCAAGAACGGTGATTACAAACATAGTATATTTTGTCAGCGGTGTTCTTGTGTCAAAGGGGGCAATGCTTGGAAATCTATCTCCTTTCGGAGCGTCTTTTGCGGCGGCTGTACCAAAAAAATATTTGCTGTCGGCACTTGCAGGCACAGGGCTTGGCTATATTTTGCTTACGCCCTCGGATAGTTTCAGGTACATAGCTGTTGTGGTTGCGATAGGCGGTATAAGGTGGCTTACAAGCGATATAAAAAGGGTGAAGAACAGCGCACTTTTTGCTCCGCTTGTTGCGTTTTTGCCTATTCTTGCAACGGGTATTGTACTCACATTTGTCAGCACAAGCACACTTTCCTCGCTTACCGACTGCATTATCGAGGCGGTGCTTGCAGGTACGGCGGCTTATTTTTTCAGCAGTACGGTAAGGCTTTCAACCGAAAGACGCAGTATTGCCGCATTTTCCCAACAGGAAACCGCAAGTCTTGTGCTTACAGGCTGTGTTTTAATGCTATCGTTCGGCAGTGTTGCCATTGAGGGCATTTCTGTCGGCAGAATAGTTGCCGTTCTTGTTACCTTGCTTTGTGCAAGATACGGGGGTGTTGCAGGCGGTTCTGTCTGCGGAATTGCAACGGGAGCAATATTCAGTATTGCAAGCAGAAATCAAGGCTTTATCTGCGGAGGATACGCATTTGGTGGACTTATGGCAGGATTGTTTTCGACTGTCGGCAAATTTGCCTGCGTAATAGCGTTTATGATTTCCGATGCGGTTATGTGCCTTGCTTTCAGCGACAGGGTGGCTCTTGCCGAGGTACTTATAGAAAGTTTTACGGCGTCTGTCATTTTTATGATTTTGCCCAAAGAAGTAGGTAATTTTATTGCACCTGTTTTTTCTCATGAAAAAAATGCTTCTCTCGGTGAAACTTTGAGGAAAAATGTGGTTATGCGGCTTGATTTTGCCTCAAAAGCCATTAATAATGTTAAAAACGATGTCAACGGAGTATCCGACAGACTTAAAAGGCTGTATTCGCCCACACTTGATATGGTATGCGACAATGTCAGGAAAAATGTCTGTTCAGGCTGTGGATTAAAAGTTTACTGTCACGATAAACAGGAGGGAGTGACCTATGATGATTTTCGCCGCCTTGAGGAAAGGCTTGAACAACAGGGAAGAGTGAGTGAAAACGATATTGAGGAGGTCTTTGTCAAAAAGTGCTGCAAAAAGCGTGAGATAGCCGACAGTATGAACAGCAATTACAGGGAATATATTTCTTGTCTGGAGGCTCAACGCAGGGTAGATGATGTACGCAGTGTCGTTGCGGGACAATTCTCGGGAATTGGGGATATTTTATCCGATTTATCTGATGAATTTAAAAGCGCAATGAAATGTGACACCGAGGCGGCAGAAAGGGTAATTTCCGCTTTGTCGGCTGTCGGAATTATTCCCATGGAATGTATTTGCCTTATAACTTCGGGCGGAAGAATGAATGTTGAACTTTCAATTTCTCCCAAATCAAAGCGCTTTTCAAAAGGACAGTTAATGCGTGAAATTTCAAAATGCTGCGGCAGAAGATTTGATTTGCCTCTTATTACCAAAGAGGGCGGCAGTATAATGGCAAAATTCTGCGAAATGCCTGTTTACGATGTGGAAATAGGTACGGAACAGCATATTGCAAATCGTGGCAAACTTTGCGGCGACTGCCTTAATTATTTTAACGACGGCACAGGCAATACTTATGCCATTGTGTGTGACGGTATGGGCACAGGCGGCAGAGCGGCGGTTGACGGCAATATGGCAACTTCTATTATGACAAGACTTCTCAAGTCCGGACTTACACCGGAAAGCTCACTGCAGATTGTAAATTCCGCACTTATGGTAAAGAGCGAGGACGAATCGCTTTCAACCGTTGATGTGGCAAAAATAGATTTGTACAGCGGAAGAGTAACTCTTAACAAAGCAGGTGCACCGCTTACCTATATAAAGAAAAACGGCAGAGTGATTGCAAAAGAAATGCCGTCACTTCCTGCCGGAATACTTAACAATATTAAATTTTCGACCGATACGGTCAACTTGACAACAGGAGATATGGTGGTTATGGTGTCTGACGGTGTATTATCAGGTAACGAAAAATGGCTTGAAAATCTTATAAGAACATGGAACAAGGGCAGCACACAGGAACTTGCGCAGGCGGTTGTTGCGGAAGCAATAAAGCACCGCAATGACGGTCACGATGACGACATTACGGTGCTTGCTGTAAAATTGACTGATAACGAATAATCAGAAATCAACTGTTCCGATGTAAAGCGGAATGTTGCTTTCGTTATCTATAAGCATAAATATGAACGGACGGTCAAATTTTAGAGTGCTGTCGGCTGTTTTGGAGTCGGATTTAAGTGTGTTTGCGGTAACTGTTGCTTTAACGCTTTCACTGCCACCGATACCTGCTGAATTTACGGTAACAGACGGCTGAATTTCGGAAATATCATTTACGAAAAGGTCATCTGAAAGAGTGATATTTGAAAGGTTAATGCTGTCGGTAAATATATCCGCAAGGCCGCAATCCTCAAGTTCGGATTTAAGGCTTGTAGGTTTGCCGTCTGACTTTATACTGAATTCGGGAACAGAGGCATTTGTAAGAGATGTTATTTTAAAGCTGTCGAGCATATCGGAATACTCAAGATATGTCATTGAGGATATGTAGCTTTCAAGCGAAGTATCCTCATTTGGCATAATTGCAACAAATTTTACAGGTGTGTTGCGCATATATTTTATAATGCCCTGCGCTTTGTCTGTATGAATATAATTTTCTGCAGAGGTCATATATTTTACTGTTTTTTCGCCGCTTTCGGAGTAAAAAGTACCGTCCGCAACAGCGTCTTTTTCGTAAGCGTTAAGCCATTCGTCATATATATCCGATGTGCTTGTACAGAAAAGGTTATTTGAGTTGTCAAGAGAAGTCAAGGCATTTTCGCCAAGTACGGAATTAACCTTTTTAACTGCGTTTTCATCTGAAAATACAAATCTGAAAATATTTGCTCCGTAAAAGTCAGCGTTTGCCTTCAGAAAATTCTTTCTTATATCAACCGTGTCGTTAAAAAACATTGATTGATTAAGTTTTACATAAGCTTTTTCTGAATTTTTACCGTTTTCATCTGTATTTGTGCCGTCAGAAGAAAAGGCTTTAAGTCTGCTCTGAAAATATGACGAACATTGATTTTCGGAATCAAGTACAAGCTCATCACTCAGCGCATTGACAATATTTGTCTGGCTTTGTTTTGCGGCACCGTTTGCAAGTAATCCGAGTGTGAGAGCAGTATTTGCAGGCGCAAACACAAAACTCTTTTTATCGGAATTGTTTTTGTAATAGTTACGGAAAAGTTTTAATTCAAAATCGCTTACTTCGCTTGAGTAAGAATTATATTCCGTAGGAGCGCTAACTGCTCCGTCGGAATAATTAAATGTGGTTTCAGTATCGCTGTTTCTTTCAACATTTTTTGAAAGATTTTCCTTGTCTGAAAAGCTGTCTGCACTTGAGCAGGCTGTAAATGTTACTGCGATTAAGCCTGCGCAAAGCAGGGCTGATATAGTTCTTTTCATTTATTTGAACGGTCCTTTCGTTAATCTTCATTGACGAGCTTTTTAGCGAGGTCATAAATTTTTTCTGCCGAATTTTCTTGTGCAAGATTGCCGCAAAACCTTTTCATTTCGGCAAGTTTGTCCGGATTGCCGAGAAGTCTGCAAACCTGTTCGGCACCGTTTAATTTATCAAGCATAATTGCGGCACCCGTTTTTACAAGAAATTCTGCATTATCACGCTCTTGTCCGGGAAAAGCATTGTAAATTGCAAGCGGAAGTCGGCAAGCAAGACTTTCGGTAACTGTAAGTCCGCCGGGTTTTGTTACAATGAGGTCGGATATATGCATATAATCCTCAACATTGTCAACAAAGTACAGAAGTTTTGTGCAGTCCTGGGCATTAAGTTCTTCCATTACTTCTTTAAGATGTGTATAAAGGTGCTTGTTTCTTCCTGTAATTACGATAAATTGAATTTGCTTTTTCTGCAAAACAAGGCTTTTATAAAATTTTAATACGCTTGTAACGCCGAAAGAGCCTGCCATAAGCAAAACAGTCGGAATGTTGGGGTCAAGTCCCTCTCTTTTACAGATTTCAGCTTTATCAAACGGCTCGGAAAATCTGTCAAAAATCGGGATGCCGAGCGGATAAATTATATTTTTATCTACATCATATTCGTTGACTAATTTTTCCGCCATTTGAGGTTCGGCAAGTACATAAGCGTCAATGTTCGGTACAAAATATGTGCGGTGTGCGTCATAGTCTGTTATAAGGCTGATTGCTTTTGCACTGATTTTGCCCTTTCTTCTCAATCTTGATACCATCGTTGTAATAAACGGGTGGCACATAATGATAACATCGGGATTAAACTCATCTATGATGCTCAAAAGTTTGTTTGACATTGCGGTATTTGATTTCATAACTGCATCATAGACTATGGTTTTGCGGTCTGTTACTTTGTAGCACACACCGTAAACCTTCGGAATTTTTGTAGCCATAAAGTGATAACCGCCGCAGACTGTTTTGTCATAAACTTTGCCGATTGCTTTTAATGCGTCAACGACCTTTACCTCATTGTTTGCATCAAGCGCTTTTATTTTGGCGTCAAGTGCGGCAGCGGCTCTTTTGTGCCCGCCGCCGGTTGAGGCGGTAAAAATCAATATTTTCATAATAAAAAGCTCCATTAAATATTAATGTCTGTAAACTATATTATATCGTTAATATAAACAATTTTCAACCGAAAAGTAAAAAAAGATTAATAAATAATTTTTTGCAATAAATATTTGTCACAAAAATGTAGCATTGCATAAAAATTAAGGCTGAAAGTATAATTAAAATTTGGGAATTATTTTAGGATGATTTTTGAATTTATGTCTTTATTTTTACCAAAAAGTGTAGTAAAATTATATTGGTAACATACATAATAAAGAAATTGTAAATGTTCATTTCCCAAACGGAGGAATTTTTTAATGGTCGATTATGACAAGGATTTTATTTTTTACGATGATTCGGACGATGAACTTGTAGATGTTTCAAACGGTATTAAGACTGCCGAAGAATCTGCAAATTCTAAAAAAGGCGCAAAACATTCACCTTCGGGCGCTCACCATTATGCAGGTGTGTTTTCTTACGAAGATGAAAACAAACACAAAAAGAAAAAAGAAAATAAAAAGTCTGAACCAAAGGAAAAAAACGATAATAAAGACAATAAAAAAGACGGCAAAAAAAGTAATAAGAAAAAAATTATTATTGCAAGCTGCGCAGCCGGTGCGGTAGTTATCGGTATTGCCGTTGCGGGTGTGGTTATGCTTATGCCAAGCAAAAACGGACAGACTACTGTCGATAATCTTGGCTTGGGATTCCATTTTTCCGATGATGCACAGGTGTCGGGAATTTCACTTGCGGGCAAAACTTATGATGAGGCGCTCAAACTTTTGACTTCAAAGCAGGAGTCGTTTATAACTCCTGTTTCAATTTCTGTAAAGGCGAAAGAAAAGACATACACAATTACACAGAAAGACTTAAAATATACATATAATACAGAGAGTGTTCTTACACAGCTTAAGAATGACGAACTTAACAAAGAAAGTTCGGGCAAAACTGCAAAGACATATACTGTCGTTGCCACTTGCACAGATGATTCTATCAAGAGCAATGCCAAAAAGATTAAAAAAGAAGTTGATGTAAAGGCGACAAATGCCCGTGTTTCTGAATTTAATCCGTATGACGGTGACAACAGATTTAAATATGCCGAAGCCGAAAAAGGTGCGGAGCTTGACGAAAAAGACCTTGTTACACAGCTTTCGTCAGCTATAAAAAGCGGTACGGGCACAATGGCACTCAATGCTGTAGTTAAAGATGTTGACGCAGATATTTCTCTTGATATGGTTAAGAAAAATATTGTGAAGCTTTCTACATACGAAACCGTTTCTTACAACAACGCAAACGGTAATTCAAATATGAAAACTGCGCTTGAGGCTTGCAACGGTTCTGTACTTGAACCGGGGGAAGTATGGTCGTTTAACGAATGCACAGGCGATTCAAACCTTTCTGAAAACGGTTACAAGCCTGCAGGTGTGATTGCAGACGGTAAACTTGTGCAGGGCAACGGCGGCGGAATTTGTCAGGCAAGTTCAACTATTTATAATGCCGCAATAAGAGCAAATGTTGAGATTGAGGAAAGATACTGCCACCTTTGGGCATCCGATTATGTTCCTACAGGTCTTGACGCAACAATTGATTATCCTAACCTTGACCTTAAGTTCTCTAATCAGACAGATTACCAGATGTTTATAGAATGTAAAATGGACGGTACAACGCTTTCTGTTACATTTTGGGGATGGCAAAGCCCTGATTATGATGAAATAAGAACAGAAAATGAAATCGGCTCTACAAGCGGAAAAGAATTTTCTGCAAGAGCGTGGAGAGTATATTATAAGGATGGCAAAGAAGTTGACCGTGAGGAACTCCCGTCATCCACTTATGAGAGCAGCGGCGGTATTGGCGGCGGCTCTGCCGACGGCGACGACGGTGTAGTTTCAAGACCGAGCAATAATAACTCGAACTCTTCTGACAATAACTCATCTTCAAACAATAACTCGTCATCACAGGTTACACCTGATGTACCTACCCCGGCTCCGGAGCCTGCTCCGCAGCCTGATCCGGAACCTACTGTAACTCCCGAACCCGATCCGGAACCGACTCCTGCTCCGACAGAACCGGAACCCGATCCGGAACCTACTCCGACAGAACCGGAAGTTACCGAATAATTTATAAAAAATCCTCCGTACATTTGTGCGGAGGTAAAATTTTAGAAAAGAGGTGTAGTGATGCCGTATTCTGTAGAGATAGATTTGCACGGTCACACCGTGGAAAGTGCGGGAAAAGTTTTAACGCAAAGATTAAAGCAATTGCCGAATGATGTGCGTGAAGTTACCGTTTTGCACGGATTCCACGGCGGAACTGCACTGCGAGATATGGTGCGCAGATATAAAAATCCGAAAATTGAGAGAAAAATTCTCGGACTGAATCAAGGCGAAACTATATTTGTGATTGCTTCGTATAATAATAAAGAAAGGTGATATGTAATGTATATAGATTTTGACGGTATGCAAACAAAGGCACTTCCTAATTTTAAGGGAGGAGAAAAAACTTTCAGAGCCGATATGTTTGATGACGGCGATACCAAAATTATGCGTGGCAGACTTGAAAGCGGTGCGTCAATCGGACTTCATACTCATGAGGGTAACTGCGAGATTATTTATATTCTTAGCGGCAACGGCAAGGTAAAGTATGATGATACGGAAGAAAAACTTTCCGCAGGCTCTTGCCATTATTGCCCAAAGGGACACAGCCACAGTTTGATTAATGACGGTGATGAGGACTTAGTCTTTTTTGCCGTAGTGCCTGAATTAAGGTAAATCGAATAAAATATTTGGTGATGCAATGATGATGTTTATTTTGTAAATGCTTTGTTGCATCACTTTTTGTTTCTGTTTTGAATAGGTTTTATTATAAATGTTGGGGTAACAATAATAAATTCTTGTTTAACGCACAGATTAAGCTAAATAATTAAAAAAATAGGTCAAGCCTTTTTAAAGGTTGACCAAACTTTTATAATTTCTTGACTAAGTATTTTGCAAAACCATACTTCACTCCAACTATAATATGTGAAGTCATTTTTATCTCAATTCTACAGATAAAACAAAGCGGCCGCCATCGCAAGATGACGGCTGATGAATTTTAAGCGTTTATATTTTGACAGTATTCATTTATTTTACAACTTAATAAGTAGAAAAACAATGCTGTTTATATTTTAGAAACAGAACCCAAAATTTCTGTTAAGCATCGTTACTTTCCAAAAATCCTTCTGCATAAGCGTTAAACAGCTCTTCGCTTAATGAAAGCCTTAAAAGTTTTGTACCCTGAACCGCAAAATAGAAGGTGTCTTTATCTGTTATTGCTTTAAATAATGACTCTGTATTGTGCCAATGCAATATTAGCAATGTTTTCCTTTAAAGTCTTATTATTTATTTCATTCTTTTCCTTAGGCGGTTTTTCCTTAAATAAACCCATTGCATATTTCCTTTTCGTTAATAAAAATGAATTTATCAAACTGACAAATGTAGATTTATAAAAAACTGTTGATAATTATTTCTTTTCCTCTGCCATTTCCTTAATAATGTCGGCAACAAGTTCACGCTCATCCATATGGTATTTTACGCCTTTGATTTCCTGATAGTCCTCATGGCCTTTGCCGGCAAGAACTATAATATCGCCGTCTTGAGCGTTTTCCATACAATATCTTATTGCGTCCTTACGATTAGGAACAACTACATATTTACCGTCTGTCTTTGCAAGACCTGTCTTGATGTCCTCGATAATATCCATAACATCTTCAAAACGGGAGTTATCCTCTGTGATTACGGAGAGGTCTGAAAGTCTGCCCGAAGTTTCGCCCATTTCGTATCTTCTCACCTTTGGACGGTTGCCGCCTGCGCCAAACATTGTAATAAGGCGGTTAGGTTTATAAAGTCGGAGTGTTGAAAGCACATTTTCCATAGAAAGTGCGTTATGAGCGTAATCTATTATAAGCGAATAGTTGCCCGGTACGGGTACGGGTTCAACTCTGCCTTTAACCTTTGCTTTGTGAAGACCCTCGACAATAGCTTTGTCGGGAATATCGAAGAAAGATACGGCACTGATTGCGGCAAGCGCATTATAAACATTAAATTTACCGGGGATATTTACATCAAGCGAAAGTTTCTTTTTCCCGCTTAATTCAAAGTGAACGCCGATAAATCCGTTTTCAAATAATAAATGTTCATCGGACGCAACAAAGTCGGCTTTATTTGAGAAACCGAATGTAACAGGTTTTTCAACTGCAAGTTTTGTGATTTCGGTAAATTTTTCATCGTCAATATTTCCGGCAGAGTGTCTGCACTGTCCGAAAAGCAGACTTTTACAGTAAAGATATTCAGCCATATCCTTATGTTCAACACCGCCGATATGGTCGTGTGAAAAGTTTGTAAATATGCCTACATCAAATGTAATATCAGCAAGTCTGTAATGCTTTAAGCCGATTGAGCTTGCCTCAATAACCATAGCTTTACAGCCGCACTCAAGCATATCGTGCATAGCTTTTTGAATTTCGTATGATTCCGGGGTTGTGTTGTCTGTTTTTACAACTTTTCCGTCATATAAAATACCGAGAGTGCCGATTGTGCCTGTTTTGATTCCTGCACATTCAAGAATAGATGCAATCATAGCGGTTGTGGTTGTTTTGCCTTTTGTACCTGTAATTGCAATGGTCTTTAGTTTTTCGGCTGGTCTGCCAAAAAACTCGGCGCTGATATACGCAAGTGCTTTTCGTGTGTTTTCCACTTTAATAACCGCAACATTCTTCGGCACATCGAATGAAAGGTCATCACTTATTATAAGGGCAGCGGCGCCTTTTTCAACAGCGGATTGCGCATACTTGTGACCGTCGGATGTGTATCCCTTAAGACATACGAAAGCTGTACCGTCGGTAACTTTTCGGGAATCATATATAATATCGGTTATTTCGGGATTGCCGTCATTTATTACGGTATATTCAATGTTTGCAAGTAAATTGCTTAGTTTCATAATAAATTCACTCCGTTTTTAGTTGTGATTACTATTACATTATAACAATTCAGGGAAAATAATACAACAATAATAATGAATTTTTTTGGAGTGTGTTTATTGTGCGAAAAGACTTATTTTATCTGTTGGTGAAAATTACCTAAAAAGCACCTATGCAAACGAAAATATGTGCATTTAGCTGATATGAAACGAATTTAAGTAATTTACGAAAATAAAACGATAATCTCCAAATGAACAAGTTGCACAAAGAAAATATTGTTATTATTAACAAAAAGCCAGAGATAATTTTGTAAATAAAATCAAAATTTCAAAATATAACTTGCAAAATGCACAAAAATAATTTAAAGTTTTAACACTCTGTATAAAAAGTACAAAGGTAGTTGCAATTTGTATGATTTTTTGGTATCATAAATGTAGTGAAAGGACAGAGGGACTGTCCTCACATCATTCAAACGGAATGAAAGTTTATATTTTATGAAAGAAGGAAATATCCGATGAAAAAGATTTTTGCCGTTCTTTTGGCAAGTATGATGGCTGCTACAGCACTTGTTGGCTGCGGCGGTTCAGGTGACAGCAGTACAGCTTCAAAAACAGAATCAAATGGTAACGGTGCTTCTGCAACAAGCAACGACTTTGGTGACGAAGACAACATTACACTTAAAGTATGGGCTCCTGATAAGGCAGTTTCTACTTTTGAAAAAGAGTGCGAAGCATTCAAGGCTCTTTATCCGGACAAGAAGATTGATATTACAGTAGTTGCTCAGACTGAGAAAGATGCTGCTACAAACCTTCTTAACGATGCCTCAGCTGCTGCCGATGTATTCGGTTTCGCAAGTGACCAGCTCAACAAGCTTCAGACAGCAGGCGTTATTGCACAGGCTGCTTATGCTGAAGATATTTCTAAGAGAGATACAGCAGAGGCAGTTTCAGCTGCAACACTCGACGGTAAGATTTACGCTTATCCGGAAACAGGTGATAACGGTTACTACCTCGTATATGATAAGTCAGTAGTTTCTGACGAGCAGGCAGGCAGATTTGAGGATATCCTCGAAGCTTGTAAGGCCGGAGGTAAGAAGTTCATCATGGACGCAGGTGACGGCTTCTACGCATGTATGTTCACATTCACAGGCGGTCTTAAGACCGATGGTCTTGAGGATGACGGCATTACTCAGAAGTACACAGATTATGATGAGGCCGAGGTAGTTTCAACACTCCAGGCTTTCTCAAAGCTTATACACGACTATAAGGGTACATTCCAGTCACTTTCAATAGACGCTATTTCTTCCGGTTTTGCACAGAAGTCTTGCGGTGCCGGTATCGACGGTTCTTGGAACACAGTTCCTGACAAGAAAGCTCTTGGCGACAACTTCGGTGCAGCTAAGCTCCCAACAATCGATGTAAACGGCGAAGCTAAGCAGATAATTTCAATGCTCGGTTACAAGTTAATCGGTGTAAACGCATCTTCTAAGTTCCCGCGTTCAGCTCAGATCCTTGCTAACTATCTCACAGGCGAAGAGTGCCAGAGAGAAAGAGCTACAGAGCTCGGTTGGGGTCCTTCAAACCAGACTGTAAACGGTGAAGAAGTTGTTACAGGCAGTGCAGTACTTACAGCTATTGCTGAGCAGGGTAAGTTCGCTGTACCACAGGTAAGTATAGCTTCAACATTCTGGGATCCAAATGCAAACCTCGGTAACAAGCTCGTTGCTGAAGAAACAGATCCTTCAAACGCTGACTTCTTCAAGCAGTTACTCACAGACACAATCGCAAACGTAAGAGACGAATAATTTTAGTTTTCAAAATAAATCTTCTCATACTCGTGGGGCTCTCAAGTAGCTGAGAGCCCCATTGAGTGAAAACTCGTTATCAATGTCGCAGACATTGTAATTAATTTACACCAAACTACTAATGTATTTATGATGCTAATTGATAACGCAGAATATATTATTAGTTTGGTGTAGGTTTTGCAAACTATTTTAAGGAGAGCTTATTAATGAAATATATTGATTATGTACAGCTTAATCCTTTCCAGAAGTTTGCCTATAATGCTAAAAACTTTTTCAAAGCTTTGCCCGGTAAAGTGGCAGGCTTTTTTAAAGCAATAGGAAATGCTATTGTGAAGTTTTTTCTTGGCATTGGCAAGGGATTTGCTAATTACGGCAAAACCTTTGTAAACGGAGATATTATGACAAAGCTTTCTTACCTTATTTTCGGCCTTGGTGACATTTCAAAAGGTAAGTACTATAAGGGTATTTTATTCTTTCTTTCAGAAGTTTTGTACATTCTCTATATGGTATTCTTTGGTTGGGATTACGTTTCCAAGTTTGGTTCACTTGGTACTGTTGAGACTCACACAGAGATGGACGGCATTTTCCCTGTAACTGTTTACGGTGATAACTCAATGCTTATCCTCCTTTATTCTGTACTTACCATTGTAATTACAGTAGTTGTATTTGCCATTTACATAGCAAATATAAAAGATGCTTACAAGCATCAGCTTCTTGTTGCAGCAGGCAAAAAGCCAACTTCATTAAGAACTGATATCAAGGAATTCCTTGACGGTAAGTATCACATTACACTTTTGTCTTTCCCTGTACTGATGATTGGTATTTTCCAGATTCTTCCACTCATCTTTATGATACTTATAGCATTCACAAACTATGACCTTCAGCATATGCCTCCGGGAACATTGTTCCACTGGGTTGGTTTCCAAAACTTTGCATCTGTATTTGATATAGCTAACTCTGCAACAAGAGCTACAACATTCGTAGAACTTGCTAAGTGGACACTTGTTTGGGCTGTTTGCGCTACTTTCACAAACTACATCCTTGGTATGATTATTGCTCTTATGATCAACAAAAAGGGTATTAAGTTCAAGGCTTTGTGGAGAACTCTCTTTGTTATTGCAATCGCTGTACCACAGTTTGTATCACTTCTTCTTATGAATCAGATGCTCCAGACTGACGGTGCATTTAATGTATTACTTACAGATATTAGCAGATTGTTTAATCCTGATGCCGCGATGGTGCAAATTCAGTGGCTTAACACTAACCCTAACATCGCTAAGATAGTAGTTATCGTTGTAAACCTTTGGGTAGGTATTCCTTACACAATTCTTTCAATGTCAGGTATTCTTATGAATATTCCTGAAGACCTCTACGAATCAGCTCGTATTGACGGTGCAGGTCCTGTAAAAACATTTACAAGCATTACACTTCCTTACATGCTCTTCGTAACAACACCACAGCTCATTACTCAGTTCGTTGGTAACATCAATAACTTTAACGTTATCTACCTCCTCACAGGCGGTGGTCCAACAACAGAGAAATTCTATCAGGCAGGTTATACAGATATCCTCGTAACATGGTTGTTCAAACTTACTATGAACTCTTCTGACTACAACCTTGCTGCGGCGATCGGTATCATTGTGTTTATTATCTGCGCTGTGCTTTCACTTATTGTATTTAACTCATCTAAATCTGCAAAAGACGAGGAGGCGTTCTCATGATAAAAAGCTACAAACTCAGAAGAGGTTTGGCAAATACTTTTATCTACATAATCCTCGCTATTCTCGGATTTATTTGGATTTGCCCATTCATCTATCTTTTAATGCACTCGTTCCGTGCAGAAGGTGTTACTGTAGTAAACTATCTCATTCCTCGTGAATGGACTTTCCAGAACTACATTGACCTTTTTACAAGCCACGGTACACTTAACTTTACAAAATGGTTTATAAACACATTTGTTGTTGCATGCTTTAGCTGCGTAATTTCTACAATTTCTGTACTTATGGTAAGTTACGCATTCAGCCGTTTAAGATTTAAATCCCGTAAAAAGTTTATCAATGTTGGTATGATTCTCGGTATGTTCCCCGGATTTATGACAATGATTGCTATCTATTACCTCTTAAAGGCAATGGGTCTTACACAGACACTCGTAGCACTTGTAATTTGTTACAGTGCCGGTGCAGGTCTTGGTTATCAGATTTCAAAGGGCTTCTTTGATACAATTCCAAGAGCTCTTGACGAGGCGGCAACTATTGACGGTGCAACTAAGAACCAGATTTTCTGGAAGATTATTCTTCCTATGTCAAAACCAATCGTAGTTTATACAGTTCTTACATCATTCATCGGACCTTGGACAGACTTTATTCTTGCTAAGATCATCATGGGTGATAAGCGTGATAACTACACTGTTGCAATCGGTTTGCAGCTTATGGTTAACCTTGACTTTAAGACACAGTACTACAAGCAGTTCCTTGCAGGTTCAGTAGTAGTTGCTGTTCCGATTACCCTCCTCTTCCTTAAGATGCAGAAGTATTATGTCGAAGGTGTAACAGCCGGCGGCGTAAAGGGTTAATCTTTATTTGCACATTTTTGGGTGGCAGTCTTTGGCTGCCATCCTTTTTAGTTAAGTTTTAAATTATGGCTTGCAGCATAGTTAAGATTAAAAAAATTAAAATATAGGTCAAGCCTTTTTAGGCTTGTGTGTGTTTTACACATATCTATAATCTTTGCAAAGTTTGACCGAACTTTTATGATTGATGAAATATTTTGCAAACCATAATATTTATAGCCTATAAAGAATAAATCTCAATTCTTGCTTAAATTTATTGATTTTATATGGAGGATTTATGAAAAAAATTTTTACACTTTTACTTATTGCTTCAATTTCTACAAGTGCAATTCTTGCAGGCTGCGGTACTAAAGAATATGATGATCCTGTAAATACTCTTACAGCCACAGCATCAACCGATAAATACCGTAACTATTATCAGATTTTTGTTAATTCATTTGCAGATTCAAACGGTGATCAAGTCGGTGATTTGCAAGGTATTATTGATAATCTTGATTATCTTAATGACGGAGATCCAAATACAGGCAATGACCTTGGTGTTGACGGTATATGGCTAACACCTATAATGCCTTCGCCGTCATATCATAAATATGATGTAACCGATTATTACAATATTGACCCTGATTTCGGCACACTTGAAACTTTTGACAAACTTGTTTCAGAATGTCATAAGCGTGGTATTAACATCATACTTGACCTTGTGTTAAATCATGCATCTTCACAGCATCCTTATTATTTAAAGGCTGTCGAAGAGGTGGAAGAGGGCAATCTTGACGGTTATGCACAGTATTTTGAAATTCATCCCACTTCATATTTTGATTCTGATACACAGACAAATTATTTGTCACACGCAATGGCTTGTGAGGCTAATTTTACTGAGGAAATGCCTGAATGGAATTTAAATTCTGAAAAAACAAGAGAAGAATTTGCAAAAATTACAAAATTCTGGCTTGACAGAGGTGTTGACGGTTTCAGACTTGACGCCGTAAAATATTTTTCTAATAAATCCACCGACGGCACGGAATTTTTGACCTGGTTCTGTGATAAATGTAAGGAAACAAATCCTGATGTTTATGTAGTAGGTGAAAACTGGGACGATGATTCAAAGATTCAGGAAATCTTTAAGTCGGGAATTGACAGTCAGTTTGCTTTTAAATTCTCACAGTCAAGTGGCACACTTACAACCGAGGTCATAGCACAGCGTGGTACGGCTATCGCTAAAAAGGTAATGAAGTATAACGATAAGATGTACAACAATAACGAGAATTACATTCCGACAATGTTCATGTCAAATCACGATATGGTGAGAAGCGGTAACTCGCTTGAACCTAAGGGTCTTAGTTATCAGAAAATGGCAGCCTCAGTGTATATGTTGTTCCCGGGCAATCCATTTATCTATTACGGCGAGGAAATCGGAATTACTGCTCCAAATACAACTTCCGATTCGGCTTATCGTACACCGATGATATTTGACAGCAATAATTTGCCGAATATTTGGGTAAACGGTGTAGGTGATGTTGCGAAAGATACTAAATACGGCGGCGCTAAGCAACAGCAGGCTGACCCCAATTCTTTGCTGAGTTATTACAGCAGAATAATTAAAATTAAAAATCAAAACCCTGAGATTGCTCGTGGCAAAATTACAGGACTTCAAACCTTTGACAATACTGCAATTTGTGCTTACTATGTTGAGTATAACGGCACAAAACTTATGATTATTCATAATATGAATGCCGAAGAAAGTGCGGAACTTACTATTACAGACGATATGATAACGAATCCTGAAATCAGAGCAGAACTTGTTGCAAGTTTCCCTGTGGATAAGGAAGGTGCATTTACTTCGACAGAAGACGAAAATGCCGTTTATCAGCACACAGCTATAAAAGACGGTGTGCTTACAATGCCTGCACAGTCAACTGTAATTTTGAAAAGTGCCGAAACAGCTGAATAAATTTTAAATATTCGCTTTAAAGTGCTAAAATTCTATTGACATTTTGAAAATTTCGCTATATAATAATATTAATTTAAAAGTTAAACCTTTGAGCAAGAGTAGTAAGATTAATTGGCGCTTTAAGAGAGTCGGCGGGTGGTGCGAGCCGATAGTTGAGATTTTTCCGAATGGACTTGTGAGGGCGGACCGAAAGAGTATTCGAGTAGTTTCCGACGGAACCTGACCGTTACAGCAGGAGGCATATGTCAGTATGCTGTATGAGCGGGCGGAATTTCCGTCAATTTGGGTGGTACCACAGAAGTCGTTTCAGACCTTTGTCCCTTAGTTGGGGCAAAGGTCTTTTTGTTTATAAAAAATATAAAGGGTGAGAAAAATGATTAAACCGTCTTATGATGAGGTAATGGCAATTAAGGATGAATACGATGTAATACCTGTTTACAAGGAAGTTTATGCCGATTCTGTCACACCGATTACTTTGTTAAGAAAAATTCTTCAAAAGTCAGACAAGTGCTTTCTTCTTGAAAGTATCGAGGGCGGTGTAAAGTGGGGCAGATATTCGTTTATCGGCTGTAATCCTAAGGCAAGACTTGTTTATAAAAACGGAGTTCTCACCATTACAGGCGAGGGTGAGGCTGCAATTAAAACCGCCAAGCCATACGAAGAAATCCGAAAATATATGAAAAATTACAAAAATCCTCGTTTTGAAGATTTGCCGCCTTTTACAGGAGGACTTGTAGGATATTACGGATATGCTATGATTGCAGTCAGCGAACCGATTTTGAAATTGCAGGAAAGCGAAACAAATGATTTTGACTTGATGCTTTTTGACAAGATAATAGCTTATGACCATCTCAGGGAGAAAATGACGGTTATAGTTAATATGAAAACCTATGACCCCAAAAGGCAGTATGAGCAGGCTGTAAATGACATAAACGAAATTATAAGTACAATTACAGACCCGGCACCTTTATTTAAGCTCGAAAGTGACAAGAATGTTGAGTTTAAGAGCACATACACAGAGCAAGAGTTTTGTGATATGGTTAATAAAACCAAGGAATATATTTTTGACGGCGATATTTTTCAGTGTGTTGTATCCCGCAGATTTGAAACCGAGTACAACGGTTCGCTTTTAAATGCATACAGAGTATTGAGAATTACAAACCCATCGCCTTATATGGTATATATGAATATTGAGGGCGATGAGATTATAAGTACATCACCTGAAACTTTGGTTAAACTTCAGAACGGTGTGCTTAATACATTCCCGATTGCAGGTTCAAGACCGAGAGGTGCGGATAAGCAGGAGGACGATGCTCTTGCAGATGAGCTTATAAAAGACGAAAAAGAGCTTGCAGAGCACAATATGCTTGTTGACCTTGGCAGAAATGATATTGGCAAAATTTCAAAATTCAATTCTGTAAAGGTTACTTCATATCAGCAGATTTTAAGATATTCAAAGATAATGCACATTTGCAGTGAGGTTGAGGGTGAGCTTAAAGACGGACTTGACGCTTTTGATGCGGTTGAGTCGCTTCTTCCGGCAGGCACACTTTCGGGAGCACCGAAAATCAGAGCTTGTCAGATTATAGACGAACTTGAAAAAACACCCCGTGGAGTGTATGGCGGTGCGCTGGGATATGTAGATTTTAACGGAAATCTTGATACTTGTATCGCAATAAGAATGGCAGTTAAAAAAGGAAATAAGGTTTATGTTCAGGCAGGTGCGGGAATTGTTGCAGACAGCGACCCTAAGTCGGAGTATCTTGAAACCTACAACAAGGCACTTGCGGTAATAAATGCAGTTAAAAATGCAGGAGAGGTTGAAGCTATATGATTTTATTTATAGATAATTACGACAGCTTTACTTATAATCTTGTACAGTATTGCGGAAGTATTAATCCCGATATAAAGGTAGTAAGAAATGACGAAATAACGGTAGATGAAATCAGAAAACTTAATCCTACCCACATTATTCTTTCTCCGGGTCCGGGTTATCCAAAGGACGCAGGCATTTGTGAAGATGTTATAAGAGAGCTTAAAGGCGAGTATCCGATACTCGGTATTTGCCTCGGACATCAGGCAATATGCGAGGTATTCGGCGCAGAAATTACAAGAGCAATAAAACTTATGCACGGCAAAAAGAGTAATATTAATCTTGACAACAGTTGTAAGATTTTTGCCGATTTGCCAAAGGTAGTTGACGGTGCGAGATACCATTCTTTGATTGCAAAAAAGGATACCGTTCCCAATGAGCTTATAGTTACGGCAGAGGACGATATGGGCGAGGTTATGGCAGTTCGCCACAGAGATTACGAAATTTACGGATTACAGTTCCACCCGGAGTCGATACTGACTTCTCACGGTATGGAAATGATAAAGAATTTTATTAATATATGATTACGGATAACACATAGAAAGGGTGACAGAAATGATTAAGGAAGCAATAAAAAAGGTAGTAAACGGTAATAACTTAACTTATGATGAGGCAGCAGCCGTAATGAACGAAATGATGAGCGGTACAGCCACTCAAGCACAGACAGCGGCATTTTTGACAGCTCTCAGAATTAAGGGCGAAACCATTGACGAAATTACAGCTTGCGCAACAGTAATGCGTGACAAGGCACTTCATGTTAAAAGAGATACCGATGTACTCGACATTGTAGGCACAGGCGGCGACGGAACAGGTACTTTTAATATTTCTACAACAGCGGCTTTTGTAGTTGCGGCCGCAGGAATTTCTGTTGCAAAGCACGGCAACCGTTCAATGTCAAGCAAGAGCGGTGCGGCAGATTGTCTGGAGGCTCTTGGAGTTAATCTTACAATAAGCCCGGAAAAAAGTGAAGAAATCCTTAAAAATACAGGTATTTGCTTTATGTTTGCACAAAGCTACCATTCATCAATGCGATTTGTCGGCCCTGTAAGAAAAGATATAGGAATCAGAAATATTTTTAATGTTTTAGGACCTCTTACAAACCCTGCTTTTGCAAACTTGCAGGTAACAGGTGTGTATTCAGAGGCACTCGTTGAACCGATTGCAAGAGTATTTGCAAACCTTGGCGTAAAGCGCGGATATGTATTTTACGGTACAGACGGCATGGACGAAGTAACCGTTACTGCTCCTACAAAGGTTTGTGAAATCAACAACGGTAAATTCAGCTCATACGAAATTACTCCGGAACAGTTCGGTATGCCGACATACAGCAGTGCAGACCTTGCAGGCGGTGACGGCAAAGAGAATGCGGAGATTACAAAGCAGATTTTAAAAGGCGAGTTAAAGGGAGCAAAGAGAGATATTGTATTGCTTAATTCGGCTCTCGGTATTTGCGCAGGCGGAAAGGCAGAGAATATTGCCGAGGGTATCCGTCTTGCAGAAACTCTTATTGACAGCGGCAAGGCTTATGAAAAACTTGAGCAGTTTGTAAAGGCTACTAATGAATAACGGTGATATTATGATACTTGAAACAATAGCACAGGCAAACCGAGAAAGATATGCGGAAATTGAAAAACAAATTCCGCTTGAGGAGATAAAAAGCAAAGCGCTTTCAATGAACATTACCGATGAATTTCCTTTTGAAAAGGCGCTTGCAAAGGACGGTATCTCTTATATCTGCGAGGTAAAGAAAGCATCTCCGTCTAAAGGAATAATTGCAGAGGATTTCCCGTATGTGCAGATTGCAAAGGATTATGAAAACGCAGGAGCGTCTGCGATATCCGTACTTACAGAACCGCAGTGGTTTAAAGGTGAAAATAAATATTTGCAGGAAATATCACAGAATGTAAAAATTCCGCTTTTGCGCAAGGATTTTACAGTTTGTGAGTATCAGATATATGAGGCTAAAGTAATCGGAGCGTCTGCGGTGCTTTTGATTTGTGCGTTGCTCGATACCGAAACAATCAGAAAATGGATTAAAATTTGTGATTCGCTCGGACTTTCAGCTTTGGTAGAGGCACATACAGAGGAAGAAGTGAAGTCGGCATTAGACGCAGGGGCAAGAGTAATCGGCGTAAATAACCGAAATTTAAAGGACTTTACGGTTGACCTCACAACCTGCACAAGATTGAGAAAACTTGTACCAAAGGAAATTTTATTTGTCGGCGAAAGCGGAATAAAAACAGCCGAAGATGTGCAGGAGCTTAGAGAAGCAGGAGTAAACGGACTGCTTATTGGCGAAACTCTTATGAGAAATGCCGATAAAAAGAAAGCACTTGAAGAACTTAACGGTGATAAGTTATAAATATATAAGGTATTAGAAAAGGAGATAAATCAATGTCGAAGGGTAAGTTTGGTATTCACGGTGGACAGTTTGTTCCCGAAACTTTAATGAATGCCGTTAATGAATTTGAAGAAGCATATGAAAAATATAAAAACGATCCGGAGTTTGTCGCAGAGCTTGACACACTTATGCGTGAGTATGCCGGCAGACCGTCACTTCTCTATTATGCGGAGAAAATGACAAAGGATTTAGGCGGTGCTAAGATTTATTTAAAGCGTGAGGACTTAAATCATACGGGTTCACACAAACTCAATAACTGTCTTGGTCAGTGTCTGCTTGCCAAAAAGATGGGTAAAACAAGAGTAATTGCAGAAACAGGCGCAGGTCAGCACGGTGTTGCAACAGCAACTGTTGCCGCACTTATGGGACTTGAGTGTGAGATTTTTATGGGCAAAGAGGATACAATCCGTCAGGCTCTTAATGTATACAGAATGAAACTTCTCGGCGCAAAGGTAAATGCGGTTGAAACGGGCACAATGACTCTTAAAGACGCCGTAAACGAGGCTATGCGTGAGTGGACTAACAGAGTTGACGATACTCACTATGTACTCGGTTCGGTAATGGGTCCGCATCCGTTCCCAATGGTTGTAAGAGATTTCCAGAGCGTAATCGGTAAGGAAATTAAAGCACAACTCCTTGAAAAAGAGGGCAGACTTCCTGATGTGGTTATGGCTTGCGTTGGCGGCGGCAGTAATGCTATGGGCGCATTCTATGACTTCATCGGTGATGAGAGCGTACAGCTTATCGGTTGTGAGGCAGCAGGTCTTGGCGTTGATAATCCGAAGAATGCCGCAACAATCGCAAACGGTACACTCGGTATTTTCCATGGTATGAAATCATATTTCTGTCAGGATAAGTACGGCCAGATTGCACCTGTATATTCAATTTCAGCAGGTCTTGATTACCCGGGTATAGGCCCTGAACATGCTAACTTAAGCGATACAGGCAGAGCAAAATATGTGCCTGTTACCGATGAAGAGGCAGTAAACGCATTTGAGTATCTTTCACGCACAGAGGGTATTATCCCTGCTATTGAGAGCGCACACGCTGTTGCACACTGCATTAAACTTGCTCCTACAATGAGCAAAGACAGCATTATTGTTGTAAATCTTTCGGGCAGAGGCGATAAGGATGTTGCCGCTATTGCAAGATACAGAGGGGAGAATATTTATGAGTAAGATTAAAGATGCCTTCAAAAACGGCAAGGCTTTTATTCCGTTTGTAACCGCAGGAGATCCTGACCTTGAAACTACCGAAAAACTCCTTATAGGTATGAGCGAAAACGGCGCAGATATCATAGAAATCGGTATACCTTTTTCAGACCCGATTGCCGAGGGTGTTGTGATTCAGGAGGCTGACCTCCGTTCTTTGGCGGCAGGTACTACAACCGATAAGATTTTTGATATGGTAAAGAGAATCCGTCCGCAGATTAAGGCGGCTCTTGCCGTAATGACATATATGAACCCTATTTTTGTTTACGGTACAGACGCATTTATGGCAAAGTGCGCAGAGTGCGGTATTTCCGCCGTAATCGTTCCGGATGTTCCTTTTGAGGAAAAGGCAGAGTTACAGCCTTATTGTGATAAGCACGGTGTAGAGCTTGTTTCGCTTATTGCACCGACTTCACACGACAGAATTAAAACCATTGCCAAAGAAGCGCAGGGCTTTGTATATTGTGTTTCTTCAATGGGTGTAACAGGTGTAAGAAAAGAGATTACAACAAACATAGGCGAAATGGTTGACCTTGTGCGCTCTGTATGTGATACTCCTTGTGCAGTTGGTTTTGGTATTTCAACTCCGGAGCAGGCAAAGCATATGTCACAGTATGCAGACGGTGTAATAGTAGGTTCCGCAATTGTAAAAATCGTTGCTAAGTACGGCAAAGAATGTGTTGAGCCTGTTTGCGAGTATGTAAAGCAGATGAAAGAGGCAATGCAGTAATGAGCAGTGTTGACGAACTTCAGAAAGTGATTGATGACAGCCATAGAATAGTTTTCTTTGGCGGTGCGGGAGTATCTACAGAGAGCGGTATTCCTGATTTCAGAAGTGTGGACGGACTTTATAATCAAAAGTACGATTATCCGCCCGAAACCATACTAAGCCATACATTCTTTGTAAAAAAGACAGAGGAGTTTTATCGCTTTTACAGAGATAAAATGCTTTGTCTTGACAAAAAGCCGAATAAGGCTCATTATAAACTTGCTGAGCTTGAAAAAGCAGGAAAACTCAGCGCAGTAGTTACTCAAAATATTGACGGACTGCATCAGGCGGCTGGCAGTAAGAGAGTATATGAACTGCACGGAAGTGTGTTGAGAAATTACTGTATGAAGTGCGGCAAAGCATATACTGCCGAGTTTATTAAAGAGAGCAACGGCATTCCAAAATGCGAATGTTCGGGAATCATCAAGCCTGATGTTGTGCTCTATGAAGAAGGACTTGACGATAAAACAGTAAACGGTGCGGTTAATGCCATTGCGAATGCAGATACACTGATTATTGCAGGCACAAGCCTCACGGTTTATCCTGCCGCAGGTATGGTGAGATATTTTAAAGGAAATAAACTTGTACTGATAAATCGTGATGCCACACCAATGGACAGCGCCGCCGACCTTGTTTTTCATGAAAAGGTCGGAGAGCTGCTCGATAAAATTAAAGTCAATATATAAAGGTTTGGTCAACCTTTTCAAAGGTTGTGGGTGTGGGCAAAGCCCACAAATACTTTCAGTTTACGCAATCTAACGATAGCCAAACAAATAGGCGTAAGTATCTGCGAGAGCAATAAAAGAAAATATACTTCATTTTGACCCGACCCCCAAAAGTTAGACCTAAAAAATCTAACTTTGGAGGTCGG
>ERZ809198.10-NODE-10-length-151160-cov-18.250581_pt1 | contig 151160 bp, 138 predicted proteins | sample MGYA00520793_ERZ809198 | MGnify/ENA primary metagenome ERZ809198 (study PRJEB31570, sample SAMEA3213005) | Homo sapiens | biome: human-gut; feature: human gut; material: fecal | place: Sweden | collected 2011 ... | reverse complement strand
AATTTAGCGTTAGCTAAATTTCAATGCCCGACCGACACTCCGCCAAACCATAATTTATTGAAAATTTTGATAAAAAAAGTGCCCTGCATATGGCAAGGCACTTAAGTTTTAACAATTATTCTTCTGTATTTTCGCACTGTACCGGCTTTTCGGTTGATTCGGCAGTTTTTTCTGTAACAGTTTCTTCTGCCTTTTCTTCTGCTTTCTCTTCAACCTTTTCCTCTGCGACAGGTGCGGATTCTGTGGGTTCTTCAGCTTTTGTTTCTTCTGCGGTTTCGGGAGCTTTTGTTTCTTCGGCTTCATTTGCAAGTTCCGCAATATCATCGCCGTCAAGGCACAGGTCAAGCTCTTCAAGGAGCATTGCGTTTTGTTTTTTCTTGTGCTGTTTTATAGCAAACACGGTAGCTGATACTGCAACAAGTGCGCCAAGTGCACCGGCTGCGGCGCAAATTAATTTTTTGTTATCATCCATATTAAACACCTCATCAATTATGTTTTTATTTTTGTCCAATAATTATTCAAAATAAAAATGCTTATTAAAATGAATTATCACTTTAATAAGCATATTATATCATAAATTTTATGCAATGCAATACTTAATTTGCAAAATTTGTCAATAAATTTTGAGCGTTTTGCACATAATCAAAACATTCTGTCGATTAATATACAAAAGCTAAAAATATATTTATAATCATTTTGAATATTCGCAATAGTTTCCCAAAAAGCTGAATTCAGGCATTTCCGCACTTAACTGTGCTATAAGGTCTGTAACCTCTTTACTGCTTACATTGCCTGAAAAATCAAGGTAAAACAGGTATTCAAATCCCTCGTCACTGCTTGGACGTGGGCGAGATTCAATTTTCGTAAGGTTAAGACCGAGAGAATTAAATCTGCAAAGTAAGCCGTAAAGCGAGCCCGTAACATGAGGAAGTGAGAAACAAAGGCTGATTTTGTTTGAATCGGGTGTGATGAACAGCTTTTTGGAAATAACAATAAATCTTGTTGTGTTTTTATCGTTATCCTGCAAATGGTTGTCAAGCACTTTTAAACCGTATTCCTCTGCCGCCTTGTATGAGCAGATAGCCGCAACATTAAGGCGCTTTTCCTTTGCCACATCACGAGCGGCAATTGCTGTATTTGAACATGGTGTAGAGTCAAAATTATTTTTTGCAATGTAGTCTGCACACTGTGAAAGTGACTGCGGATGCGACCATACCTTTTCAATATCCGAAAACTCTGCCTGTTTTAAACCGCCAAGACAGTAATCAATAGGCAAATCAAGTGCGCCGACAATGTAAAAACGGTGCTTAAGTATTAGGTCATATACGGCAGAAACCGAGCCTGCGTTTGAGTTTTCAACAGGAAGTACGCCGAATGTAATTTCTCCTTTATCAACTGCGTCAAAAACATCACCGAAAGACTTATAGCAATGTGCCTCCGCATCGGGGAACAGGCGTATTGTTGCCTCGTGACCGTTAGCGCCTTTAATGCCCTGATAACCGACTTTAACATCGGTTTTCGGTATCTCGGTTTCAACATTGCTGATAACCGCTTTTATATCTGCACCACTGCCGACAATATTATGTTGTAAAGCTCTTGAAAGCTCCATAATATTTGAGTAAAGCAGTCTTGCGTATGAACCGTACTCGCCGCCACGCTCTTCGATAGCGTCAAGAATTTCGTTTTCTCTTGCCTGATTCAGAACAGGAATATTGTTGGCTTTTTTGTAATTACCTACCTCTTTGGCACAATCCATTCTCTTTTTGAAAAGTTCAATAATCTGTTCATCTATACTGTCAATTTCAGTTCTGATTTCTGAAAGATTTCTCATTTTATTCATCCTTATTATAAAAGATTTAATATAGCAACGGCTGTGACAGCCTCAATAACAGGCACGGCTCTCGGTACAATACACGGGTCGTGTCTGCCGTTTATAACAAGTTTTGCATTTTCTTTTTTCTGCAAATCGACTGTGTCCTGTTCTTTAGAAATAGACGGAGTAGGCTTTACTCCTGCTCTGAATATAACAGGCATACCGTTTGTGATACCGCCGAGAATACCGCCGCAGTTGTTGGTTTTTGTTACAACTTTGCCGTCTTTGTATTCAAAAGGATCATTGGACTGTGAGCCACGCATTTTAGAGAGTTCAAAGCCTTTGCCGAATTCAATGCCCTTTATTGCAGGCACACCGAAAACAGCTTTTGCGATTACACCCTCAACACCCTCAAACATCGGCTCGCCTATGCCTGCCTCAATTCCGCTTACGGCACATTCGATTGTACCGCCGATACTGTCCTGAGCAAGTCTTGCCGATTCAACTTCTGCACGCATTTTTTCTTCGACCGAATCGTCAATAAGTGCAAAAGAGCTGTTGTTTAATTTATTTATAAGTTTGTCGTCAATAGAAACAGGGTTAAAAGATTTGTCGTTTACATTGCCGATGCTTGCAATATGAGCGGCAATTTTAATACCTTTTTCTTCAAGAATCTGACGGCAGATTGCACCCGCAAAAACTATAGGAGCGGTAAGTCTGCCCGAAAAATGACCGCCGCCGCGAATATCGTTGCTTGCGTTATATTTAACATAAGCCGTGTAGTCGCTGTGACCCGGACGAGGACAATTGAGAAGATTGCCGTAGTCGCCGCTTTTTGTGTTTGTATTTTCAATTACCGCACATAACGGTGCGCCTGTAAGAGTATCTCCAAGCATACCGGAAAGTACCTTTGGCAGGTCGCTTTCTTTGCGTGGGGTTGCGGTTTTGTCTTTGCCGGGAGCTCGTCTTGACATCTGAACAAGCACTTTGTCCATATCAATTTTTACGCCGGCAGGAAGTCCATCGATTACAACTCCTATACCGTTGCCGTGGCTCTCGCCAAAGACAGAAATTTTTATTTTTTCACCGTAGGTCGAGGACATTTGCCTTTCCTCCTATGCTGTTGTAGTCTATATAAAAATCGGGGTAGCTTTTGTTAATGCTCATTGCAAAAGTGGCGGTTATATCTTCATCACTTCTTGCGGCGCAAACAGCGGCTGACATAACGATTCTGTGATCGTTGTAGCCGTTTACATTTCCTCCTTTAAGAGAAGAAACCCCTGTGATTTCAAGTCCGTCCGAAAGTTCCTTTACTTTGCCGCCAAGATTATTCAGCAATTCGGCGGTGGCTTTCAGTCGGTCACATTCTTTTATTCTTAATCTTTCGGCATTGATAATCTTTGTCGTGCCCTCTGCAAATGCCGCACATACCGAAAGTACGGGAACAAGGTCGGGAATTTGAGATGCGTCAATGGTGATTGCCTTTAATTCCCCTTTTTCAACAGTTACTTCGTTGTCAAGCTGAGTAACTTTAGCGCCGAATCGGGCAAGAATTTCAGCGCATTTCTTGTCGCCCTGCGTGGAATCCTTTGCAACTCCCTTTACGGTTACTTTACCGCTGACAGCGCCGAGTACCATAAAGAAAGCCGCCTGTGACCAGTCACCGTCTGTTGTATAGTCGCAAGTCTTATATGATTGACCGCCTTTAATATGCCAGCCTTTTTCTGTGGCTTGAATATTCACACCAAATTGTTTCATTGTGCGGATAGTCATTGCAATGTAGCCAACGCTTTCAAGCGGGGAAGTGAGTACAATTTCGCTGTCACCCTCAAGAATCGGCAGAGCAAGCAAAAGTCCTGTGATGAACTGTGAGCTTACATTGCCGGGAATTTCAAAAATTCCGCTTTTCAGCTGACCTTTGATTTCAAGGGGAAGTCCTCCCTCGGTTTTGCAGACGGTACCCGCCTTTGGCAAAGCCTCTGTAAATATTCCGATAGGGCGCTGCGGAAGTTTGCCTTTGCCCACAAATGTTGCGTTAATATTGCCGACAGCGGCAATCGGAATAAAAAATCTTAATGTACTGCCGCTTTCTCCGCAATCAAGCAAAGCGGTTTTGTTTTTATACATATTTGTGCCGTCAACTGTGAGAACATTGTTTTCAAGTACAGCGTCAGCGCCAAGTGCTTTAATACAGCCGATAGTTGCCTTAATATCGTTTGAAAGGGCAACGGGAGAAATTCTGCTTACTCCGTTTGCCATGGCTGCGCAGATTATGGCTCTGTGAACATCACTCTTTGACGGCGGTACATTTACAGTTCCGTTTGGAACAAACGGGCTGAATTTTACATCAGACATATGTATCCTCCAATCAGGTTGTGATAAAGTCGCAGAGATTGGCAAGTTCAACTTTCTTTGTAAAGCTGTCGCCTATTTTTGTTAAAAGTACAAGGTCAATTGAGCTGCCTGCTGTCTTTTTATCGCCTTTTGCAGCCTGTGCCATCTGCTCAAAGGTAGATTTATCTGTAGTCGGCAGACCGTATTTTTTGCAAAGCGCACTAATTTTGTCGGCTGTGCCTTTTTCGGTAATTCCGTGTTTTTCACCTGCTTTTGTAATAAGCACCATACCGATTGCGACAGCCATTCCGTGGCTTATGCCTTTAAAGTTATAGATTTTTTCAATAGCGTGTCCGAGAGTGTGACCGAAGTTTAAGAGCTTTCTTTCGCCTGCCTCTTTTTCGTCACGGTTTACAACATCACGCTTTATTGAAACGCAGATTTCGATAATATCTTCAATATGCTCAAGTGCATTTTGATTTTCAAGATTTTCAAAGAGTTTTTCGTCTTTAATGCAGCCGTATTTGATAACCTCGCCCATACCGTCACAAATGTAGTCATCTGTAAGAGTTTTGAGTGTGTCGGGGTCAATCAATACGGCAATAGGCTGATGAAATGCGCCGACAAGGTTTTTGCCCTGCGGTAAATCAACGCCTGTTTTTCCGCCTACAGATGAATCAACCTGTGAAAGGAGAGAGGTAGGAATCTGAATGAAATCAATTCCACGCAAGTAGCTTGCAGCGGCAAAGCCTGCCATATCGCCCACAACACCGCCGCCGAGTGCTACAACAATATCTTTTCTTGTCATAGAAAATTCCGCAAGTGTGTTGTACATTTCCGCAATAGAGCCGAGGTGCTTTTGCTCTTCACCTGCTTTAAAAATATGTGTTGCAACTTTAAATCCCTCTTTTTCAAGAGAATTTTTCACTCTGTCCATATAAAGCGGAGCAACATTGCTGTCTGAAATTATAGTAACCTTTTCTGCCTTTGAAAGAGCCTTTGCGTATTCGCCGCATTTGTCAAGTATTCCTCTTTCAATGCAAATATCATACGGCTTGCCCGTATCTACTCTGACTGTTCTCATAATGCACCTCAATTCTATTCGCCGAGAGCAGTTTTTACCTTGTGTCCCTGCTCCAATAATTCTGCAAGAGTTTCTCTGTCTTCTGCTTTGATTGCGTCTTTAATTTTTGTAATATTGTCAATGAGTATGTCAAGCTCGGTAATAAGCGGTTCACGATTCTCAAGGAAAAGTTCGCTCCAAAGTTGTGAATTGATATTTGCAACTCGTGACACATCACGATAACTGCCGGCTGAAAATCCCTTATGATTTGGACAGCACGGACTCATTACATAAGAACAAGCCAACACATGGGGGAGCTGTGAGGTGAATGCAATCATTCTGTCGTGTTCTTCGGGAGTGGTAATTTTAACTGTGCCAAAACCGATTTTTCTTGCAAGATTGGCAAGAATTTCAATTTTATCCTCAGGTGCTCCGCACGGAGTAATTATGTAGCTTGCGTTCTTATACAGGTCAGCCTCCGAAACATCAAATCCGTTGGTTTCTTTGCCTGCCATTGGGTGACTGCCGATGAATACAAAGCCGTATTTTTTTGAAAGAGCAGAAAGACTTGGGCAAATTGCTCGCTTGATTCCCGAACTGTCGGTTACAATAGCGCCTCTTTTTATATAGCTGCCGTATTTTTCTATGAAATCTACCGCAGCCTGCGGATAAAGTGCCAAAATTATAATATCACATTCACCGAGGCTTTCGGGAGTACCGATTTTGTCGATTGCGCCCGCCTCAAGTGCCTTTTCTGCTGTTGCCTGCGTTCTGTTGATACCGATTACAAAGTTGTCGGTATATTTTTTTATAGCCTTGCAAAAGCTGCCGCCTATAATACCAAGACCGATAACGGCAATGTTCATTTTTCAGTGCCTCCGAATAAATATATAAAATAAAATTATTTGCTGTTGATTTTGTCAATTGAGCTTTTGAGTGCAAATACTTTCTTTGCAACCTTATCAAACTGTTCGGGTGTGAGTGACTGCGCACCGTCCGAAAGAGCGTGCGGCGGGTCATTATGAACCTCAATGATAAGACCGTCTGCGCCTGCGGCAACTGCCGCCATTGCAAGCGGCTCAACAAGCCATGACTTGCCTGCTGCGTGGCTTGGATCAACGATTACAGGAAGATGTGAAAGAGCCTTTACAACAGGAATTGCGGAAATATCAAGTGTATTTCTTGTAAATGTTTCGTATGTTCTTATGCCTCTCTCACAAAGAATAACCTTGTCGTTACCGCCTGCCATAATGTACTCGGCACTCATAAGCCATTCTTCAATGGTAGCGGAAAGACCTCTCTTTAAAAGAATAGGTTTGTCAATCTTGCCGAGTTCTTTTAAAAGCTCAAAGTTCTGCATATTTCTTGCGCCAACCTGAATAATGTCAACATTCTCAAACATATCAATGTGAGATGCTCTCATAATTTCGGTAACAATAGGAAGTCCTGTTTCTTTTCTTGCAATCTTTAAGAGGTCAAGACCTTCTGCTTTTAAGCCCTGGAAAGCGTACGGTGAGGTTCTCGGCTTGAATGCGCCGCCTCTTAAGAATGTTGCGCCCGATGCCTTTACGCTCTTTGCAATATCGACAATTTGAGTTTCGCTTTCAACTGAGCATGGACCTGCCATAATGTGCAGACTGCCGCCGCCGATTGTTATATCATCATTGATTTTGATTTTTGTATCGTCCGGGTGGAACTTTCTGTTAGCCTTTTTGTACGGTTCCTGAACTCTCTTAACATTTTCTACAATGTCTTGAGCGTCAATGTAGTCCATATCAATTTTAGTAGTGTCGCCGATAAGTCCGAGAACTGTTGAATGCACACCTTCCCATTTATTTACTTTTACATTGTATTCCTCTTTGAGCATATTTGTAAAATTCATAATCTGCTCGGGTGAGGCTGACGGTTTTAATACAATAATCATTTTTTAAACTATCCTTTCATTCCCATTTAAATAATTTATACATATTTTATCACTTTAAAGCGTTGCAGTCAACCCTGTAATATGCGTAATTATTTTTCTTGCGTATCGATAGCGTTAAGGATTGCATATGCTGTTTTGAGCGGAGTGCTTTTGCCGCTCACCGTTATGTCAGCGGCAGAAAGATATATCGGAAGTCGCTTTTCATAAAGCTGACGCATTGCTTCATCCTTGTCGGGACGCTGTAAAAGCGGTCTTGTTGTATCGTTTTTAAGTCTTTGTTTTATAATGTCAAGCGGAACATCGAGCAGAACTATTTTGTCCTTTCCTCTGAAAGCGTCAATATTTCTTTGGAAAGTAAAAGCACCTCCGCCGGAGGCAATTACAAGTCCTTTTGTATCTGCAAGCTCCAAACAAGCCTCGTGCTCCATATCTCTGAAACGGTTTTCACCGTATTTTTCAAAGATTTCGGATACTTTCATTCCTGCCTTTTCTTCAATGTAAGAGTCCATATCAACGAACTTTCTGCCTGACTTACGGGCAAGATTTCTGCCGACGGTTGTTTTTCCGCAACCCATAAAGCCACATAAAACTATATTGTCCAATCTTAGGCCCTCCAAAAATTATCTGTTCTTTAACTCGTTAGACGCTGCAATGCATATCTTTTCGATTTCGGCGGGGTCATAAACGGAGCCGTCCCATATTTCGTGTGAAACAACAGCCTGCCATACAAGCATTGACATACCGCCGACAGCGTTTGAACCGTTTGCTTTTGCTTTTTGGATAAGTACGGTTTCGAGCGGATTATATACTGCGTCAAAAACATTTTTGCACTTTGCGATAACTTCATCGCTTACGGGCTGATTTTCAACATTAGGGAACATTCCTATAGGAGTTGCGTTGATAAGTACATCAATGTCGCCGTTAAGCTCACTGATAAGACAGTATGACGGTTGAGAACCGATAACAGTGCTCTTAATTTCTTCGCAAAGTTTCTTTGCAATTTCGACATCTTCCAATCTTACTGCAAAAAGAACGGGAATGTTTTTGAGAACAACCTCATAAGCCATTGTTCTTGCAACGCCGCCGCAGCCTAAAATTACAACTCTGCCGTTTAATTTGATTTTTGCCGCATCAAGAGCCTTTAAAAATCCGTCGGGATCTGTGGTGTAGCCTTTTGCTGTGTAATCTCTGTTGTCAACAGTGTTTACACTGCCGTACATATTTGCTTTTTCATCAATTTCATCAAGATACTGAATAATATTCTGCTTGTGAGGAATTGTAATGTTATATCCGCTCAATTTAGATAAAATGTGGTCGTATTCATATCCGAGACTTTCCGGAGCAACATCAAGTTTTGTATAAACGGCGTCGATTCCTGCAAGCTCAAACAATTTTGTATGTATAAAAGGTGACATAGTATGTCCGATAGGATGACCGATTACTGCATATTTTTTAGTACTCATAAAAATATACCCCCTAAAAAAATTTTTGGTAAAAATAGAAAAATTTTAAAATTCTATTGACAAAAGAATAAATAAACAATAATATAATCTAAGAAGCAAACCGATTACTCGATTGCTTATTCCATTGTAGCATAAAATATGTACTTTTGTCCATAATTACAATGGATACATTAAATATTTTTTTATTATGGGAGGAATTCCAATGGTATTGGAAAAAGTTAAGGCAATTCTTGCTGAGCAGTTTGATGTTGAAGAAGATAAGGTAACAGCTGATACAGATTTACAGGAAGATCTCGGCGCTGATTCACTTGATGTAGTAGATTTACTTATGTCAATTGAAGACGAGTTCGGTGTAGAAGTTCCCGATGATGAGATTGAGAACATCAAGACTGTTGGTTCACTTGTTTCTTACATTGAGGCAAATGCATAATTGAATTAAAAACTTGAGGTCAGGCGGTTTGTCTGACCTCTTTTACTTTTTATAATAAAAATAATGTCGGTACTTGCAAAAAAAATTAATTATAGTATAATAGAAATGTTATAATACACGAATATTTCTTAAGTTGGAGGAATGAAAATGGCAGACAACAAAAAAATGGTTGAAGCTATTACAAGCAGAGATGAAGACTTTGCTAAATGGTACACTGACATTGTAAAAAAAGCCGAGCTTGTTGATTATTCAGGCGTTAAGGGATGTATGGTTATCCGTCCTTACGGTTATGCTATTTGGGAGAATATACAGGCTGACCTTGACAGAAGATTTAAAGAAACAGGTCACGAAAATGTGTATATGCCTATGTTTATCCCTGAAAGCCTTTTACAGAAAGAAAAGGATCATGTAGAGGGTTTTGCGCCTGAATGTGCATGGGTAACTATAGGCGGCAGTGAAAAACTTAACGAGCGTCTTTGTGTTCGCCCTACTTCGGAAACTCTTTTCTGCGAACATTATCAGAAAATTATCAACACATACAGAGATCTTCCAAAACTCTACAATCAGTGGTGCAGTGTTGTAAGATGGGAAAAAACAACCCGTCCTTTCCTCAGAACTTCCGAATTCCTTTGGCAGGAAGGTCACACAATGCATGCAACGGCAGAAGAGGCAAAGGAAGAAACACTCCGTATGCTCCATGTTTACGAGTCATTCTATAAAGAAATTCTTGCTATACCGGCTGTAATCGGCAGAAAGACAGAGAAAGAAAAGTTTGCCGGTGCAGAAGAAACCTATACAATTGAGCCGATGATGCACAACGGTGTTGCTCTCCAGGGCGGTACATCACACTACTTTGGTGATGGCTTTGCAAAGAGCTTTGGCATTACATTTACAGGCAAAGACAATAAGCAGCATTATCCGCACCAGACATCATGGGGTGTGTCAACAAGAATGATCGGCGCTATCATTATGGTTCACAGCGATGATGACGGTCTTGTGCTCCCGCCGAGAATTTCACCTGTACAGGTTGTAATTATTCCTGTTGCACAGCATAAGGAAGGCGTACTTGATAAGGCTTACGAACTTAAGGCAGAGCTTACAAAGCGTTTCAGAACTAAACTTGACGACAGCGACCACGCTCCGGGCTGGAAGTTTGCTGAGTATGAGATGAAAGGCGTGCCTGTAAGAGTTGAGATTGGACCTAAGGATATAGAAAAGGGTCAGTGTGTAGTTGTAAGAAGAGATACCCGTGAGAAGTATTTTGTACCGCTTGAGGGACTTTCCGATTATATTGCAGAGCTTCTTGATACAATTCACAACGATATGTATGAAAGAGCACGCAAGAATACAGAAGAAAAAACATTTACAGCAACAAACTTTGACGAATTTGTTGATACCGCCAAGAATCACCCGGGCTTTATTAAGGCTATGTGGTGCGGCGACAGCGCTTGTGAAGATAAACTCAAGGACGCTACAGGCGGCGTAAAGAGCCGTTGTATTCCTTTTGTTGAGGAGCACATCAGCGATGTTTGTGTATGCTGCGGCAAACCTGCTAAGCACCAGGTTTATTGGGGCAAGCAGTATTAATTGATTTTATATTTGAAATGTATAAGGAGGTGCTGAGGCTATGCCGATTAAGGTTCAGAGCAATTTGCCGGCAATAAAGGTACTTGAGTCTGAGAATATTTTTGTTATGCCAAACGAAATAGCGATAAAGCAGGATATTCGTCCGCTTAAGATTATTATTTTAAACCTGATGCCGACAAAAATTACAACCGAAACCCAGCTTCTAAGACTTTTGGGCAACAGTCCTCTACAGGTTGACATTGAGCTTTTGCAGATGGCATCGCATACATCAAAAAACACCTCACCTCATCACCTGACTACTTTTTATAAAACCTTTGACCAAATAAAGAATGAAACCTTTGACGGTATGATAATCACGGGCGCACCGGTTGAACAGCTTGAGTTTGAAGATGTTGACTATTGGGAAGAGCTTTGCAAGATTATGGAATGGTCAAAGCACAATGTTTATTCCACACTCCACATTTGTTGGGGTGCGCAGGCGGGTTTGTATTATCATTACGGTATCCAAAAGCATAAACTTAAGGAAAAGTTAAGCGGTATTTATAATCATACGATTTTAGACCCGCATCATCCGCTTATGCGTGGCTTTGACGATACTTTCTGTATTCCTCATTCAAGGTATACAGGAGTAAGGGAAGATGATATACGCAGAAACAGCGCACTTGAAATCCTTGCAGTGTCAGAGCTTGCGGGAGTGGCTATAGTTACCAATAAATCCGGCAGACAGGTATTTGTAATGGGACACGCCGAGTATGACAGAGATACCCTTGCAAGCGAGTATTTTCGTGATGAGAACAAGGGAATCAATCCGAAAGTTCCGTACAATTACTTTCCGAATGACGATGCGTCGCTCACACCGCCAATGGTGTGGAGAAGTAACGCAACATTGCTTTTTACAAATTGGCTTAACTATTATGTATATCAGGCAACACCGTATGATTTACAGGACTTGCTTGAAAAATATCCGCATTAAACTAAAAACCATGAGCAGTTCATTTTGGACTGCTCTTTTTGTATGCTTATAAATATCTGTTGACAAATACGAATAAATTGATATAATAGTATTAGTTAATTAGATAATTAACTAATTAACTAATACATAAAAGGGGTGATTTTTATGGGAGATGTATGGAAAGCTTTGGCTGACCCTACAAGGCGAAAAATACTTAAACTTTTAAAAAAGGGTAGTTTAAATGCCGGAGAAATTGCTGCGGAATTTAATATGACCAAACCATCAATAAGTAATCATCTCAGTATTTTAAAGCAAGCTGACCTTGTGGATTCAGAAAAAATAGGTCAAAATGTAATTTATTCGTTGAAAACAAGCGTATTGGAAGATATGTTAAAAATGTTGTCCGATTTAACAGGCAGAGAGGATAAATAATATGAAAAAATATATTTTGTTAATTATATCATTGATTAATATTGCTGTAACAGGCGTTTTTATTGCTTTTAATCCAAATGAAGAGTTGCCCTCACATTATAATGTTAATGGGATTGCAGATGCCTATTCATCAAAATGGATGCTTTTATTTATTCCGAGTATTCTTGTATTGTTTTCAATTATATATGCGATTTACGCAAAGGTTAAAGAAAATGATGAAAACTATAAGTCGTACCGAAAATATGCCGTAAGATGTATAGTATCAATTTTTGCTTTTTTGTTTTTATTTTTTTGGATGCTGATTGCACTGGTATTGCAAAATAAAGTAAATATAGATAATCTGTTTTTACCGTTAATTTGTATTTTTATGGGCTGTATGTTTGTTTATTTATTCAATTTAATGCCTAAAATAAAGCAAAATTCTTTGCTTGGCATACGAACAAACGCCACATTGAGCAGTAAATCCGTTTGGAAAAAAGTACATCGCTTTGCAGCTTATTTTGGAGTGATTTGTGGAATTGCAGTAATAATATTAGGCATAATTTCGTTATTCATAATAAATATAAGTAATGTATTGTTCTTTATATCAATTATTATAGTATTGGTAAGCGCAATAGTTCCTGCAATATACGGAGAAATAATATATTCAAAGGAAAGAACATCAAATAATTACATAGAATAAACATTATAAAATCCCGATAAGGCAAAAAATTCACCTTATCGGGATTTTTACAATTTACAAGACAGTTGCAGAGCTAAACGCTCATTTTTTCTCGTATGAGGGCAAGAATTTTGCGTTCTCTGCGGCTGATCTGCACCTGCGTCATTGCAAGGCAGTCGGCGGTTTGTGATTGGGTTTTATTCTGAAAATAGCGCAGATGTATAATCTGTCTGTCACGCTCATCAAGTTCGGCAATTGCATCATTAAGGCTCAACCGTTCGGTGATTTCTTCTTGCGAATCGCTTACGGGTATGTCTATTCGGGAATTTCCCTCATCATCATAATCGGCATTAAGGGATAGGGGAGAAGAGGCGGCAGAAAGTGCCTCGCAAATCTTATCTTCACTTACATTCAAAGCCTGCGAAAGCTCGGTAACGCTCATTTCTCTGCCGTTGTTTTTTTCGTACTCGGTATTAAGTCTGCAAATTTTCATTGAAAGTTCCTTAAGAGTGCGACTAACCCGTACAGAACCTCCGTCACGAAATATACGCTTGATTTCTCCCAATATAACCGGTACGGCATAGGTAGAGAATTTTAGTCCACGGCTTTCGTCAAAACGCTCTACGGCTTTTGCAAGTCCCAAACAACCTGCCGAAAACAGTTCTTCGTATTCCACTCCTTTGCCTGTAAAATGCTTACAGCAGGAATGGACAAGTCCCATATGCTTTTGTGCGAGAGAGTTTTTATCCCCGATAATATCACCACGGCTTTCCGACATACCGATTAACGACCTCTTGAAAGGAATCTGCCCGATGAAATGACTTTTTCAAGCGTAACGGCAGTGCCTTTGCCGACAGTGGATTTGACTTTTACTTTGTCGCAAAAGCTCTGCATAACCGCAAAGCCAAGACCTGCTCTGTCTTCTTCGGGAGCGGTGGTAAAGAGCGGTTCCATTGCCTTTTCAATGTCTGCAATGCCGCAGCCTTTGTCACGAATTTTTATTACTACTTTGTTATTTTCGTAAATTTTTCCGTTTATGTAGACCGTTCCGCTTTCTCTGCGGTAGCCATGCACAATGCAATTTGTTACAGCCTCGGAAACTGCGGTTTTTATGTCTGAAAGCTCGGCAACGGTTGGATCAAGACCGATAATAAAGGCAGAAACCGCACTTCGGGCAAAAGCCTCGTTACTGCTTTTTGACGGAAAGCTAAGGCTCATTTCGTTTATTAAATTCATCTCAGCACCCCCAATCCCTCAAGCCCGGAAAGAGCAAACAGCCTGTACATATTTTCGGGTATGTTAATTACCCTGACAGAACCTCCGAGTAATTTCATCTGGCGGTATCTTCCGAGTACAAGACCGATTCCTGAGCTGTCCATAAACGATACCCCGGAAAAGTCAAGGTTTAACAGCTTTGGCTTAATTGATTCACAGATTCCGTCAAGCTTTGTGCGTATTCTTGCGGCAGAGTCATGGTCAAGTTCACCCTCAATGAACGCTGTCAGCACATTGTTTTCAAATTTTGTTTTGAGCATTTTAAACATCCTTTTTACTGAAAATTCAGCTCGCTATTTTGCCTTATAAAGGCAAATAAAAACTCCATAACTATATAATAATAGATATGGAGTGAAAATTTTGTTTTATTATGTTGCAGATAAAATTATTTGTTAAGTGTGGTCAGATAATTATAAAAATCCTCAAAACTTCCGTTTTTGTATGATGAATAATCCTTATCATTACGGTTTATAATGCAGTCGGTAATTAAAAATGTGTCAAAACCGAGTTCGGCGGAGCACAAATCTTCGTCAACATCATTGCCGACCATAAGGCTTTCTTTTGGAGAAATGCCGCATTTTTCGCATAAATCTTTAAAATACAGAAGATTGGGTTTACAGCTTGACGAGTTGTCATAAACGGTAATATATTCAAAATCTTCGGGATTAAGTCCTGCCCATTCAAGTCTTTTATATGTAGCCGGCTTAGGGAAAATCGGGTTTGTTGCGGCAATTACTTTGTATCCGTTTTCTTTTGCAAAATCAACACATTTTTTTGCATAAGGATTAACGAAGGTTGCGGTCTTTGCGGCGACAAATTCATTATTATAATAATCGGTGAACATATCTTCGTATTTAATAAGGTCAACGCCGCTTACTTTTGCGGCGGCTTTCCAAAACACATCTCTGTTAAGTGCGGAACCATCGTTTTTAGCCATTGCGCCAAGCCCTGCCATAATAGAATCGGTAAGCGCTTTCGGTTCGATTTTAAGTACAGGTATCATTTTTTCGCAGAGTGAACCGAAATAATATTTAACAAATTCGTGAACATCCATAGGTAAAAGTGTGCCGTCAACATCAAATAAAATATTTTTGTACATAGTCATACCTCCACAATAATTATACATTTTTTGTCAAATGATTGCAAGATTAAAAAAATTGTGTATAATAAAATTAGATTTTTAACTTATAAAAACGGAGGTAACAGTATGAAAATTGTACTGACGGACGCACAAACTGTTGTGGATAATCTTGTACCTGCCGACCGACTTTCGCAGTTCGGAGAAGTGGTGCAGTACGGACTTCTCACATATGATGAGGTCGCAGAAAAGATTGCGGACGCAGATATGGTTATCTGCAACAAAACCCGACTTGACGAGGGTTCATTAAAACTTGCAAAGAATTTAAAATATATCGGACTTTTTGCCACAGGATACAATAACATTGATATAGAGTATTGCAGAAAGCACGGTATTACAGTCTGCAATGCGGGTTCGTATTCCACAAATGCCGTTGCACAGCATACTTTTGCATTAATTTTGGAGCATTACAGCAAGGTGCGTGAATATGCAAAATTTGTTGCCGACGGTCAATGGAAAAGGAGCAAAACTTTTTCGCCGTTTGTATATCCGCTAAACGAGCTTGCAGGAAAAACAATAGGTATTGTAGGATTTGGAAGTATCGGAAGTGCGGTTGCAAAAATTGCTCAGGCATTTGAAATGAAAGTCCTTGCGTATAATCGTTCCGAAAAACAGGCTGACGGAGTGGAGTTTGTAAGTTTTGACGAGTTGCTTGAAAGGAGCGACATTGTAACGGTTCATTGCCCGCTTAACAGTGATTCGGATAAAATGTTTGGCAAAGAGCAGTTTGCAAAAATGAAAAACAATGCATTGTTTGTGAATACCGCAAGGGGCGGAGTAATGGCAGAGAACGACCTTTACGATGCGTTGCAGAACGATATTATCGGCGGAGCGGCAGTAGATACCTTGGTTGTTGAGCCGATGGAGGAGGACTGTATTTTAATGCAGGCAAAGAATTGCATTATAACTCCTCACATCGCATGGGCGCCCGTTGAAACAAGGGAAAGATTGATGAATATTGTTGCAGACAATATCGGTTCATTTATAAACGGCACTCCTAAGAATGTTGTAAGTTGAGGTAATTATGGACGAAAGGCTTAAAAAGCAATTTGACTTTATAAAGGAAATTGACAAGGAAAAATTCATACAGCGTCAGACATTGCTTACAGGCGGAGAGCGCAAGGAAAACGATGCCGAGCACGCATGGCATATGGCGCTTATGACCGTGCTTTTGAGTGAGTATGCCAACGAAAAAATAGATGTTTTAAAAACGGTTACAATGCTTTTACTGCACGATATTGTGGAGATTGACGCAGGAGATACCTATTGTTATGACGAAGAGGGCAAGAAAACTCAACACGAAAGGGAACAGAAAGCGGCAGACAGAATTTTCGGACTTTTGCCCGACGACCAGTGCGAAAAGCTGAAAAATCTTTGGATTGAATTTGAAAATGCCGAAACAGCCGAGGCAAAATTTGCCCATACTATGGACAATGTTCAGCCCGTAATGCTGAATGACGCAACAGACGGTAAGATGTGGGCAGAGAGAAAAATAAAATTAAGCCAGGTGCTTGGCAGGCAAAAGAACACCCCAAAAGGTTCTGAAATTTTGGCGGAATATTCTTACAACAATTTTATAAAGCCGAATGTCGAAAAAGGCAGATTAATTGACGATACACAAAAAGATAGCTGAAAACCCCGTTCTTATCAGCGCTTTTATAATTGAATTTTGTCGCTTGTTGTGATATAATTATGAGTGAAAAACTAATAAAAGGGCGATAATCGTGGAGAAAAATGTTAAAAAAGAAGCGTGGCTACACTTTTGTGTAAGCTCAATCGGCGGATTTATGGGTGCGTACGCAATCATAAATCATTGCGACCTGCTTGCCTCATCGCAAACATCAAATATGATACATATTGTACATAATTTGTTTGAGCCGGAACATTCTTTATTAATTTATATGGTGCTTGCCGCTTTGGTGTATGCTTGCGGTAATGTGACATATGTGTTGCTCCACAAATTTATAAAACTTGATACAAAAATAATAAGTCTTGGTTTGACATCGGTTGCTTTTATACTTGTAAGCGTGCTTAATTTTGTAGAAAATTCGTACCTTGCAATGCTGCCGCTGTTTTTTGCCGCTCCTATTCAATGGAACGCTTACGCAGGCGATGCGGGATACGGCAGTTCAACAATTTTTTCGACCAATAATATAAGACAAACGGTAACATCGCTTACATCTTATCTTATTGACGGCGACATAAAGATGAAACGCAAAGCGCAGTTTTTCGGAATGACATTGCTTTTCTTCCATATAGGCGTTGCTCTTGCAAGCGTGGCTGAAATTTTTTGGGCAAGAGAGAGCATATGGTTAGGATTTTTACCGCTTGCAGTGTCAGTTGTGTGCTGTATGTGGTACAAAGAGGTAAAGGTATTTTCTTTCGGCAAAAAGTCGGAAGCCTTAGAATCTATTGTTGAGGAACAAGTTAATATTTAATTAATAATCTATAAAAAAGCCTTGCAGGATTTCGCCTGCAAGGCTTTTGTTGTGCGCAGATAAGCTTATGAATTTGCAATGAGTTGTTGTATATCGGTTACATCAAGCACATCTATTATGCCGTCCTGATTGTAGTCGGCAAGAATTTTCTGCTCATCGGAAAAATCTTTAGATTGAGAAATATAAATTTGTAATTCCGTTACATCATTAACTGAGAGAACACCGTCGTTGTCTGTGTCGCCTAATATGCAATATTTGTCTGTATAGCTGTTGCCACAAACTGTGCAAGTGTGTTCAACATAGCCTTTTTGAGTTGAAGTTGGTTTTACTATTTTGTCGGTATAGTTGTGAACGCCAATCTTATCTTGAGAAATTTTTTCTATTTCAAATTTTTGTGCAGGCCAGTCAACACCTGCACCCCAAACAGCCAAGTTATAGTCATTGTATTGATCCATATCTAAAACTAAATCTATACAAACAGGCTTTATATAGTAAGAGTCATACATTCTGTAAATATAAAATCTTTGTGCGGTTACATCCCAATTTTTATACATTTGAATATTTGAGCCACTACCTGCCGCACCATAATTATCTAAATCCATTGCCCTTGAGTCATAGCAATTAATTATTTTATAACTGTTATCCGGTTGCTTTATAAAGTTCCAAACTTGTTGGGTGTCACAATTTGCGTCCATACCTTGTACATTGTTATTTACGGCTGTAGCATATTTACCTGTTGGAATATTTTTGATTTTAGCATAAAAGTTATCGCCTATGGAAACCGGAATATTACCTACAAGGTCTATTTTATTAATGTTAAATTCTTGAGGTGCCCAGTCTTCTCCGGCACCCCAAATTGATAAATTATGATCCTCCGTAGATGACATATCTAACATTCTTGAATTACTGAGTGCAGGTCTGAAATAATAAGCATTATATTGATAGTAAATATAAAATTGTTGATTTGCCTTACCTGTGTACTCATACCAAGTATAAACATTAGTGTTATCCGCATCATATTCACCATATACATCCATATAGTAACCGTTAGAGTTGCTTTGCAAAGCGTATGCACCATTTGGCTGTCTAATAAATTTCCAAATCTGATTAGAATTTCCTGTAGGTGTTTCGCCGGCTACATTGGTATTCTGATTAGTTAAATACATACCGGAATTTTGATGTTCTATATACGCATAAAAGTCGCTTCCTATATTTACGGGTAAGTTGCCTTTTACATCAATTTTTATGATATTAAAATTTTGCGGTGCCCAGTTTTCTCCGGCACCCCAAATTGACAAGTTATGGTCTTCCGTAGATGACATATCTAATCGTCTTGTACTACTGTTGGCAGGTCTGAAAGAGTATGAACCATATTTATCGTATATGTAAAATTGTTGATTTGCTTTACCTGTGTATTCGTACCAAGTATAAACATTAGCATTATCTGCATCGTATTCGCCCGATACATCCATAAAATAACCGTTAGAGTTACTTTGCAAAGCGTATGCACCGTTTGATTGTCTAATGAATTTCCAAATCTGATTAGAATTTCCTGTAGGTGTTTCGCCGGCTACATTGGTGTTCTGGTTAGTTAAATACATACCGGTGTTTTTATGTACTATATAAGCATAAAAATCTGTGCCAATATCAACATAATTGTCGGTTGGCTTGTCTACAGGGTTAGTGATGTCGGGGCTTGACAGTAAATATGAAAAGCCGTATTTGCCGAACATATTTGAATACTTATTAATAGTGTTGTCCCATTTAATACCGCAGCTTCTTACATACGAAGAGCCGCTGTAATTGCCGTTACCGTTGCAGTCAACAAATGTAATGGTATCGCCCGAAACATTTGTAACAAATACGGTATGACCGTTGCCGCTTGTATTTCCGTATTGCAGGATGTCGCCCTTTTTAACATTGCTAATACTGTAAACCCTTGACCAAGAGGATGGATACGAGCCAAATACATTGTAACCGACCAGTCGGGCAAAGCCGTAGCATTGACTGCCACCGTCAAAAGAGCCATACCAAGTACTGTAATTTGGGTATTGCGAACGCAAAGAATTAAGCTTGTTGTCAAACTCTGACTGCGTAATTGCACTCGCACTAATCGGCATAACCACAAAAATGCCAATCAGAATTACAGCAGATAAAAATACGGATAATGATTTTTTAATGTGTTTACTCATAAAAGTTCCTCCTTATATACTTTTTACAAGTATTATTATAACATAAAGGTATAATTTGTCAACAATTATGTAATAATATTATACTTAAAAAGTATAATTTAAGGAGTAGCTTATGAATAGGATTGCTATGCTGAGAAAAGAAAAGGGATTGAGTCAGATTTCTCTTTCTTTAAAGCTCAATGTTTCTCAAAAAATGATTAGTGCTTACGAAAACGGAAAAAGTGAACCGAGCATTGCAACTCTTATGCAAATGGCAGATATTTTTAATACATCGGTCGATTACATTATCGGCTATACAAACATTCGTCAGCCGATAGATAAAACAGTGCAAATGTCTTTGAATGAGGACGAATGTGATTTGCTCGGCGGCTACAGAGAATTATCGGCAAAACAACAAAACATAGCTTTGGGAGTGATTTTAGGCTTGCTCAATTCCGAAAAAAATTAAGGCCATATCTGCTGTATTTGCAGATATGACCTGTTTTTTAAATATGAAGAATTGTTGTTGCAATTCCAAAGTAAATTAAAAGTGATAAGGCGTCGCAAATTGTGGTGATGAGCGGAGATGCCATTACGGCAGGGTCAACACCGATTTTGTGTGCGACCATAGGCAAGAACGAACCTATGAGTTTTGCCATTATAATAGTTCCGATAAGTGTAAGCGAAACTACAAGTCCGATAAAAAGGGCGTTTTCTTTGCCGTTTAAATCGAATATCATCAATTTTATAAAATTTGCGGCGGCAAGTGTGACACCGCAAAGGATAGATACTCTAAACTCTTTCCACAATACCTTGATTGCATTGCAGAATTTGATTTCACCAAGCGACAGAGCACGGATAACCGATACCGAAGCCTGCGAACCGGCGTTACCGCCTGTACCTGTAATCATCGGAATAAATGACGAAAGCACGATTACGCTCGCAAGCGCAGATTCAAAATGAGAAATGATAGCACTTGTAAATGTGGCTGAAAGCATAAGTACAAGCAGCCACGGAATACGCTTTTTGTAAATTCCGAAAACACTTGTTTTCATATAAGGCTTATCGGAAGGCATTACGGCAGCCATTTTTTCAATATCCTCGGTTGCCTCTTCCTGCAAGACATCAATAGCATCGTCGATTGTTACAATGCCGACAAGTCTTTTTTCGGTATCTACAACGGGGAGCGCAAGAAAATTATAGTTAGAAAACATCTGCGCTACTTTCTCCTGGTCGTCAAGAGTGTTTACACAAATTACATTTTCTTCCATTATCTCCGAAACAATAACATCATCGTCAGATAAAAGCAGATCCTTTACGCTTGTAATACCGATAAGTTTTGAGTTGTCATCCGTAACATAACAAATGTAGATAGTTTCTTTATCTACACCTGTTCGTCTGATTCTTTTTATAGATTGCTCGGCTGTCATTTCGGGACGAAGTACAATGTACTCGGTCGTCATAATTGAGCCTGCACTGTCCTCGGGATATTTGAGCAGTTCGTTAACAGTTTTTCTTGTATCCTTGTCTGCTTGCTTTAAAATTCGCTTAACAACATTTGCGGGCATTTCCTCAACAAGGTCAACCACATCGTCAATAAAAAGCTCGTCAACAACTTCTTTAAGCTCGGTATCGCTGAATCCGTGAATCAAGAGCTTTTGCGTTTCGTCATCCATTTCCACAAATGTTTCGGCGGCAAGCTCTTTCGGCAAAATTCTGAAAAGCAGAGGAGTTTTTTCGTCCTGCAACTCTTCAAATATAGTAGCAATATCGTATGGCTTAAGGGTGACAAGAATATCTCTTAGAGTGTTAAACTTTTTTTCTTCAAGCAGCACTCTGATAGTTTCGGTTATACCAACCTTAACTGTTTCCATCATCTTTCCTCCTTCAGCTGTTTAGGGAGTAAAGACGAGCACCATATTCAGTTTATATATTGAGCGACAAAAAATGAACGCAATAGCGGTCATTTCGTTTGTTGCAACTTCGCCCAGGTACTGCGCCTTTATTACCGTCTGCGTCCATTAATTTTTCACCCCAAATTCTTAAGATAATATTATCGGGATATAAACCCCATACATATTTATTTTAGTTTATTTTGTGTTTATTGTCAATGAATTTTTGAATAAATATTATAGCTTTTTTGTTATTGACGATAGACTTAAATGTTGACATTTGATGTACGAAATAGTATAATTTATGTGATAAATATGTGAAAACACAAATGTTTGCCTAAATTTTGAAAGGAGGATAACAAATGATTTGTCCTAATTGTAACAAAGAAATTAAAGATGGCAGTAAATTTTGCATTTTTTGTGGTGCAAATGTTCAATCACAGAGTAATGCCCGAAATGATGCACAAAACAATGCACAGAGTGTTCAGCCGCAGGTAAATACTCCGCAGTATAATCAACCGCAGCAGAGTGTTTCGGCACAATCGCAAAACCCACAGTTTCAGCCTAATAATTTTCAGCCTGCAGGTGTTAATCAGGGAGTTTTCGTTCAACCTGCAAAGCCTAAAAAGCCGATGAATAAAAAGTTGCTTTTTGGTATTATAGGCGGCGCTTGTGCGTTATTAATCATTATTATTGTATCCTTGGTTCTCGTTGCTAATCATAAAACTAAAATTAATCTTAGTGATTATATCAAAGTAAGTTATGACGGATACGACGCATACGGCACAGCTTCAGCAGAGTTTGATTACGATAAGTATTTAGATGATCTGATGAAGGCGTCATCTTCGTTTAAAAAAGCCTATAATTCGGATATTACATGTAAAAAACTCTATGATTCGGATATTACATGGAGTTCGATTGACGATTATTATGATGCGGTAGATATTGACTACGATCTTGATAAAACAAGCGGTCTTTCAAACGGTGATACGGTAACGGTAAATTTTGAATATGACAATGATGCCGCAGCACAATACAAGATTGAGTATGTTTGCGAATCGAAAGAATATACTGTTGAGGGACTTAAAGAAACCAAGAAAATAGACCCATTTGAGGGTATTACAGTTGAATTTTCAGGTACATCACCAAATGTATCTGCCAAAGTAGTAAACAATTCAAAAGACGAGGTATATGAGAACATTTATTATGACCTTAGCAAAAGCTACGATATAAAAATCGGCGATACAATTACTGTTACAGTAAGCAATGACCCGGAGTATTTTGTTGAGGCTTACGGTTGTGTATTTACTTCAACCACAAAGGACTTTAAGTGTACCGCTGTTGATCAATATGTATCAAAGACGGCAGATATTAAAGAAGATACACTTAATGCTATGAAAAAGCAGACCGAAGATGTTATCAATGCATATTTTGCAGGTGAAAATAAGTATATCGGTGTGTCTGATTTGAAATTTGAAGGTACATACTTCCTTTATGCAAAAGATGAAAACGGCTGGAACTGGGACGGCAATAACCAGATTTACATTATCTACAGCGGTAAGGTAAAGAGCGTTGAGGATAAAAAGGCGTTTGACGAAACCACTGTTTATTTCCCTGTTAGATTTAAAGACATTATGCAGTATGCTGACGGAACACAGAATGTTGACTTGAACAACACCTCCATTTCAGGTGAAACCAATCTTGAGTATTATTACAGAAATGTTGACGGTTATACCAACAAGGGCGATATGTACAAAGAACTTGTCGAGTCGCAGAAAGCTGATTATACCGAGGAAATCACCGATGGACTTAAGTAATTGAGAAAAAATATAAAACGAGGCTTACCGCAAGCCTCGTTTTTTAATGCAAAACAACAAATATTGCATAGCTTATTGATTTTTTATGAATTTTAGTTATAATAGAATGAGTATTACAATATATTATTACGGAGGTTATTATGAACGGTTTGGTTAAAAAATATTTACCCTATGGTGTGGTAATCCTTTTGATTTATATGCTCGTGCCGATTATCTTTATTTCAAAATCTTTGCAGGGATTTTCGACAGTGGCATATTATTTTATTTTCCCGGCAACTGCAATAGTGTGCGCCGCAATGTATTGTTCAAAGTACGGAATGGACTTTTTGTTTACACTTATAGCTCCTGTCGTATTCATTCCGAGTATGCTTATTTATAACGGCGGTTTCCACCTTACAAACATAATTCTTTTGGTTGCTTACCTTATTTCGGGTATTTTTGGCTTGTTTGTCGGCGATATTGCTTTTGGCGATAAGCGTAAAAAAGCAGAGGCAGAGGCAGAGGCGGAAGCAGAGGAAAGATTGCTTGCGGCTAAGCGCAGAAACGAAGAATTTGTAAATGAAAAGGCTGCCGAGGCAGAAGCACCGAAAGCTGTAGAAGCAACATACGATTCAAATGATGATGACGATGATTTTGATTACAGTAAATACGCTTCCACCGATAAGGTAACCGATGAAAGCGAAATCGATGATATATTAAATGAATTTGGTTCTTCAAAAAATAATTAAATGCAATAGAGATTAGTATCCCATGCAGGAATGTACGGATGATGCCGCAAATATATTTTGTATTCAGGATTTATTCCCGAAATCAAAAGAGGCAGTCTGAAAATATCTTCAAATCTGTGATACGCTGAAAAGTTGAGCTTTGGCTTAAACATTTTCAGCGTATTTTTCATGCCCAAAATTGTTTCAAAGTCAGCGCCCTCAACATCTGCTTTTACATATGTTGCCGCCCGCCCGCACAAAATTGTATCAACGGCGGCAACGGGAGTTTTTGTGTTGCTTTCGTTTACTATGGCACTGTTACGGCCTGCCTTGTTGTTAAAACAAAGAGTGGTGTTGTGACTGTACGCACCGAGCTGCCAGAGTTCAAGATTTTTCATTTCCGAGCAATGCGCCTGTAATTTACTGTAGTTTTTGGCATTCGGTTCAAGTGCGGTAATAAATTTGTATTTGCCATTTGTGTAATGCAAAAATTCGTCTACAGTATCTCCGTTGTATGCGCCGAGGTCAACATAGGTTTCGTTTTCACCGAGCGACAGGAGAGAGAAAGCCTCGTCTTTATCGGTTGTAATTCCGTCAAGCAGAGAGAGTTCTCCTGTTTTGTAAAATTCAAGAATGTTGTCAAAAACTTTTACTGATAAATCATCTGCAAGCAAATTTCGGGCACTTGTTATGCTTCCTTTATTTTTTTCTGCAAATTCTTCGTCAAAAAGAATATCGCCGAATGCAGGAACACTCGGAACAACGACCTTATGCTTTTTGGCAATTTCAAAAATATTTTGCATAACATCGGGCAGTTGAGTGGCAAAGCAAAGTGCAATTATAAAATCTGAATACTCATTTTCAAAGTCACTTAGCTTTTTTACCGTAAATTCGTGAAAACTCTGACCTCTTACAAAATCATCGCTTGCCATAACTCCGCTTGCGGTTATTCCGTATTTTTTAAAAGCGGACAGAACTTTGTCTGCGCCGTCACCCATTCCGTAAAGAATAATCGGTAAATCGGAATTTTTAAGATAATTCCATATATAATCTTTATTGATTTCCATTGTTTCACCTACAACAAAGCCACCGCAAAAAACGGTGGCTGAATTTTTATAATTAATAATGAGCAATTATACATTGAATCTGAAAAGAACAACATCTCCGTCTTTCATAACATATTCTTTGCCCTCGCTGCGAACAAGACCTTTTTCTTTTGCTGCCGACATACTTCCGCAAGCAACGAGGTCGTCATAAGCAATTACTTCGGCACGAATAAATCCACGCTCAAAGTCGGTGTGAATCTTACCTGCCGCCTGCGGAGCTTTTGTACCTTTTTTGATTGTCCAGGCTCTTACCTCCTGTTTGCCGGCTGTAAGGTAAGAAATAAGGCCGAGAAGTGAGTAGCACTCGCTGATAAGCCTGTCAAGACCGCTCTGTTCAAGTCCCATATCGGAAAGGAAAAGTTCTTTTTCTTCTTTATCCATCTCTACGATTTCAGCCTCAATTTCAGCGCAGATAGGGAGAACGCCTGCTTTTTCTTCGGCGGCAATTTTCTGAACAGCCTTGTAACCCTCGTTAGAATCAAGACCGTTTGAAAAATCATCTTCGCTCATATTTGCGGCATAAATTACAGGCTTGGTTGTGAGCAATGCAACATCAGAAAGCAAAAGAGCCTCGTCTTCGTTACACTCAACACTTCTTGCGGGTTTGCCTGCCTCGAGTGTCTCAAGCACACGCTTGTAGAAATCAATATCTTTCTGATATTTTTTGTCGCCCTTAAGCATTTTCTGCGTTCTGTCGATTTTACGCTCAAGCATTTCTACATCCGATAAAATAAGCTCAAGGTTGATTGTTTCAATATCTCTTGCAGGGTCAATAGAACCCTCAACATGAATGATGTCATCGTTTTCAAAACAACGAACAACATGAACGATAGCGTCACACTCACGAATATTTGAAAGGAACTTGTTGCCGAGGCCCTCGCCCTTTGACGCACCTTTTACAAGACCTGCAATATCAACAAATTCGATTGATGCGGGGGTATATTTGTCCGGGTCATACATTTCCGCAAGCTTGTCAAGACGCTTGTCCGGAACAGCTACAACGCCTACATTCGGCTCGATTGTACAGAACGGATAGTTTGCACTTTGAGCCCCTGCATTTGTGATTGCGTTAAAAAGTGTGCTTTTACCAACATTAGGTAAACCTACAATGCCTAATTTCATTATCTTTTACTCCTCAAAATTGATTGGCATACTTGCCTAATCAATATTTTTATTGTATCATAATAATAAGTATATCACAATTTTTCGTGATAGACAACAGGGAAAGGTGATTATTATGGAAGAAAAAACTCTCACTAAAACAATAAAAGTAGAAGAAGAGCAGCTTGCGGTGTCTATGGGCAGCGGCGGACTTGCCGTACTTGCTACTCCCGCAGTGGTTGCTCTTATGGAAAATGCGGCTTTTGAACTGTGCGAAGAAATTTTAAATAATGACGAACTTACAACAGTAGGTACAGCAATTTCTATAGAACACACAAGTCCTACTCCTCTCGGCGCAGAGATTTCCGCTACAGCCGTATTAAAAGAAAATGACGGCAGATTCTTTAATTTTGAGGTAAGCGCAAGTGACGCAAAAGGAATTATTGCAAAGGGAACTCACACAAGAGTGAGCGTAAAGGCTGAAAAATTCCAGAAAAAGGCGGATGAAAAGTTTAATGGTTAAGCACGATTACATACTTTTTGACCTTGACGGCACTATCAGTAAAAGTGCCGACGGTATAAAATATTCTCTCGAAAATGCAATAAAACAAATGGGAAAACCCGTGCCCGATCTTAGCGATTACACATTGTATATAGGTCCGCCGTTAATTGATACATTTTTGAATATCTGCCACTTTTCTCAAGAGGAAAGTCTGCGTGGCGTAGAAGTTTACAGAGATATTTATAATACAGAAGGTAAATTTGTAAACAAAGCTTATGACGGAATTGAAGAACTGCTTAAAAAAATCAAAGATGACGGAAAGAAGATTGCGGTTTGTTCGTCTAAATATGAATTGTTTGCCAAAGAGATTATTGAAATTCTCGGACTTTCACAGTATTTTGATGCAGTGTGCGGTTCTACGCTTGACGGCAGCCGAAAAGATAAAAAAGATTTGATTCCGTATGCACTTAATTCTCTCGGTACAAGTCTTGAAAAAGACAGGGAAAACGCTGTGATTATCGGCGATACCTACTTTGATACCAAAGGCGCTGTTCAGACGGGGATTGATTTTGTCGGCGCAAACTACGGCTACGGCGATATTGAACAGATGAAGAAAGAGGGCGGAAAGGTTTTTGCCGACACTCCTCTTGAAATTTATAATCTTATTTAATGCAATTTGCGCACACAGCTTTCATATACATATAAAGTATATGGAGGTTTTGAAATGTTTGTTTTACGATTTAAAAAGAAACGATTTATTGTAGCATTAATTGTTGTTTTGGCAGTGCTTACCGTATTTATAATTCTTATAAATGCAGATTTCACACATGTGGAAGATTATGCGGAATTTAATTCTGAAAACTATTCGCTAAAGGCTGACAGCAGTGATGACAGAATAAAATTTTTTCAACAGTTGGGAATAAATGCGGTTGACGAATCGGTTGACGAGGTAATTATTCCGCAGGATTTTAACAGCGTATATGAAAAGTATAACGAAATTCAGAAAAAATCCGTATTTGATTTGAGCAATTATGCGGGTAAGCCCGCAAAACGCTATACATACAGTATTGATGACGGAAAAAAGGCTGTTATACTCGTTTATAAAAACAGAATTATCGGCGGTCACATAACAAGCGGCGTATACGGAGAAGATTATCTGCCTTTGTTTTAGGCAGAAAGGAAGGTAAAATGGACAGACTTGATAAAATTTTGGTTTCTCAAAATGTCGGCAGTCGCAAAGAAGTACAAAAACTTATAAAAGACGGTGCAGTATGCGTAAACGGAGAATGTATCAAACAGCCGCAACACAAAGTAGATGCTGTGGCTGATGACATTACCGTCGGCGGACAACCTCTTTTGTACAGCAAATATGTTTATATAATGATGAACAAACCTGCCGGAGTTCTATCCGCAAGCAACGATAAAAGAGCGGAAACCGTAATAGACCTTTTGCCTGAGGAGTTTCAGCGCCCCGGCTTATTCCCGGCAGGCAGATTGGACAAGGATACCGAGGGACTTCTTATTATTACAAATGACGGGGAATTTGCGCACAATATGCTTTCGCCGAAAAAACATGTCGAGAAAAAGTACATAGCACAGCTTGACGGTAAAATTACCGAAGAAATGATAAGTGATTTTGAAAACGGTATTGTATTTGCCGACGGAACACGCTGTATGCCGGCAAAACTTGAAATTTCCGGCGAAAATCCGGATAAAACGACCGCAATTGTAACGATTTGCGAGGGTAAATTCCACCAGGTAAAGAAAATGTTTGCGGTATGTGGAAAAAATGTTGTGCACCTTAAACGAATATCAATCGGCGATTTGTATTTGGATAGCAATTTGCATATAGGAGAGACTAAAATGTTATCGGAATTAGACAAAATGTCAATCTTTATGGGCAATATGCACTAAAATCAGGCAGTATTTTTTAACTAGTCGCTGAATTAAATAAAATAATGACTAAAATTTTAGTCAAAATCAGTATAGTAAAAAAACAGCAAAAGTGATATATTATTAACTGTAATAAAGCAAAACAGTATTTTCTTTGATATAGATTTTCGGATTTTTGCTTCATCGGATTATTGGAGGTTTATAAAAATGGCAAATGTATCTTTAAGACACATCTATAAAATCTATGACGGTGGCGTTACAGCCGTAACAGATTTTAACCTTGAAATTGCAGACAAGGAATTTATTATTCTCGTTGGACCGTCAGGTTGCGGTAAGTCAACTACACTTCGTATGATCGCAGGTCTTGAGGATATCTCAAAGGGTGAACTTTACATCGGCGATATGCTCGCTAACGATGTTGCACCTAAGGACAGAGATATTGCAATGGTATTCCAGAACTATGCTCTTTATCCGCATATGACTGTATATGATAATATGGCTTTCGGTCTTAAGCTCCGTAAAACTCCTAAGGACGAGATTAAGAGAAGAGTAGAAGAGGCAGCTCGTATCCTCGGTATTGAGCAGTATCTCGACAGAAAGCCAAAGGCTCTTTCAGGTGGTCAGAGACAGCGTGTTGCTCTTGGCCGTGCTATCGTTCGTGACCCTAAGGTATTCTTACTTGACGAGCCGCTTTCTAACCTTGACGCTAAGCTCCGTGCTCAGATGAGAACAGAGATTTCTAAGCTTTACCAGAGACTCGGTACAACATTCATCTATGTAACTCATGACCAGACAGAGGCTATGACAATGGGTACAAGAATTGTTGTTATGAAGGACGGCTTCATTCAGCAGGTTGATACTCCACAGCATCTCTATGACAAGCCATGCAATATGTTCGTAGCAGGCTTTATCGGTTCACCGCAGATGAACTTTATCGACGCTACACTTAAGAAGGTTGGTTCAGAGTATGCACTTTGCTTTGACAAGTATCAGATTATCGTTCCTTCTGAAAAGACAAAGGGCGGCGTGCTTGATCCATATGTAGGCAAGGAAGTTGTATTCGGTATTCGTCCTGAGCATGTTCACGATGAGCCTGAGTTCCTCGCTAAGTGCGCAAGCGACAACGGCGTTGTTGATTGTAATGTTGATGTTACAGAGCTTATGGGTGCTGAGATTTACCTTTATGTAAATATCGGCGGTATCCCTGTAACTGCAAGAGTTGAGCCTACTTCAACCGCTAAGCCGGGTGACAGCATTAAGGCTGCATTTGAGCTTGATAAGATCCACATCTTTGATAAAGAAACAGAGCGTACAATTATTAACTGATTTTAATATGTACTTATTTAAGGCGGAGCGCATTGTGCTCCGCCTTAGTTTGCTTTTAGAGTTCTTGTTCTTTATCAAAATTGAGATAAATTACAGTTTAACGGAATTCTTTGTCAAGCAATTATAAAAGTTTGGTCGACCTTTTCAAAGGTCGTGGGTGTGGGCAAAGCCCACAAATACTTTCCGTTTATGCAATCTAACGATAGCCAAACAGCTCGCTGTTTGGCGGCTTGAACACAACGGCGTTAGCCTTTAAAAGTGCGATAGCAACAAGAAAGCCATTCGATATATAATGAAAAGTTAATCATTTCTTTTATAAAAGGCTGTCGCCTGTTTTTCAAACTATGTGCAAGCACGCAAACAGCGTGGCTGTTTGCGCCTGATAAATTGTTATATCGGAAGATTTTATGGGCGCTGCCCAAACCCGCAATTTTTGAAAAAATTGAGTAAACTTTTTTGCTTTTGGGAGGATAATTTAGCGTTAGCTAAATTTCAATGCCCGACCGACACACCGCTAAACCATAATTTTCACGACTTCTGATGAAAAACGTTTTTTTATGGCAAATTACTAAAAAACAAAGGTTAAATTTGTTTGATATTGTTATCAATTTTGTAACCTTTTGCCAATTATGCAAAATCTATAAAAAAAATAAAGAAATTTGAAAATAGAGGTTGATTTTTTTCTCGTTTTTGTGTAATATGTATATAAGAGATATATTGTATTTTAAATATATTAATTCATTAGGCTCTTATTATAAGAATTTTTGCTCAAAAGGCTTGTTTTGCAAAAATTACAGGTGTTATGCATTTTGTATATGTTTGCAGCTAAGGTCAAAGCAAAATACAGCCTGAATAATATGCTTACAATTATATGAATATTTGCTTAGAAAAAGAGGTAAATAAAATGTCAAACAGATTATTCCAGGGTATTGTTCACCAGATGAAAGATGCAATTGACAGAACAATAGGCGTTATTGACGAAACTTCTGTTGTTATAGCTTGTTCAGAGCTTGGCAAAATCGGTGAGGTAAACGAAAGCGTAAATTCAGAAACCTTAAGTTCAACAGCTCCTTTTGTAATCAACGGCTATACATATAAGTCATTTGGCAGCAACGCTAAGTATGATTACGCTGTATTTGTACAGGGTACAGATGAGTATGCTCAGAAGTACGCACAGCTACTTTCTGTTTCTTTTGCAAGCATTAAGCAGTATTATGACGAGAAATATGACCGTTCAAACTTTATTAAGAATGTAATTCTCGACAACATTCTTCCGGGCGATATCTATCTTAAGGCAAGAGAACTTCACTTTAACAGCGAAGTTTCAAGAGTTTGTCTTCTTATCAAAATCGTTTCAAAAACAGATGTTTCTGCATACGATATTATTCAGAATCTTTTCCCGGACAAGTCAAAGGACTTTGTTATCAATATTAATGAGTACGAAATTGCACTCGTAAAAGAGATTAAGGCGGATACAGAGAGCCGTGACCTTGAAAAGCTTGCAAGCTCTATTTCAGACACACTTTCAAGTGAATTCTACACCCACTGCGTTGTAGGTATAGGTACAACGGTAACAGGTATTAAGGACCTTGCCCGTTCATTTAAAGAAGCACAGAGCGCACTTGAGGTTGCAAAGGTATTTGATACAGAGCGTACAATAGTAAGCTATGATAACCTCGGTATTGCCCGTCTTATTTATCAGCTTCCCACAACTCTTTGTGAAATGTTCTTAAAGGAAGTTTTCAAGCGTGGTTCAATCGAGAGCCTCGACCAGGAAACACTTTTTACAATTCAGCGTTTCTTTGAAAACAACCTCAATGTTTCTGAAACATCAAGAAAACTTTTTGTTCACAGAAATACACTTGTTTACAGACTTGAAAAAATTAAGAAACTTACAGGTCTTGACCTTCGTGAATTTGAGGACGCTATCGTATTTAAGGTAGCTCTTATGGTTAAAAAATACCTTAACGCAAGTCCTGCAAAGTATTGATTGAGTGAATTTAATATGGCTCTGCACTGCCGATTTTTCGGTAGCGCAGGCCATTTTGACTTTTTAGAATTAACTTGTCAAAATATTACAAAATATTGTATTATATAACGCAAAATATACAGAATAAGTGTGTATTTTGTAATAAAGGTGAAATTTATGATAGATTTTAACAATGTATCTAAAACCTATCCGAATGGCACTCATGCGCTTTATGATGTTTCTATACATATAGACAAGGGCGAGTTTGCTTTTATAGTAGGTGCGTCCGGAGCAGGTAAAAGTACGTTTTTAAAACTGATTATGCACGAGGAAAGTCCGTCGTCAGGCGAAATAATCGTGAATAATCTTAATATAACAAAAATGCGTCGCAGAAAAGTTCCGTATCTTCGTCGTCATATGGGTATTGTATTTCAGGACTTCAGACTGATAGATAAGATGAATGTCTTTGACAATGTAGCTTTTGCAATGAGAGCAATCGGAGCGAGCGCATCATCAATTAAAAAACGAGTTCCGTACATTCTTGAGCTTGTCGGACTAAAAAATAAAATGAAAAACAAGCCAAGTGAGCTTTCGGGCGGTGAGCAGCAGCGTGTCAGCCTTGCAAGAGCATTGGTAAATAATCCTGAAATTATCATTGCCGATGAGCCGACAGGTAATGTTGACCCTGAAATGTCACATGATATTATTCAACTTTTGAGTGAAATTAACGATATGGGTACAACTGTACTTGTTGTTACTCACGAACACGAACTTGTAAGACAGTTTAACAAGCGTGTAATTGTAATTGACCACGGCAGAGTAAAGAGCGACACTAAAAATCCCGAAGCTGCACTTGCATATGATGCGCAGTATGAGGATATTGACGAAATTATTGAGGGTATTGCCCTTAACAAAGAAACAAAAGAAAACTTTGTTGACAATGATGTCGTTCCAGACTAAAAAGAAAGGAACATAATATGAGTGGCTTTGGCTATTTAATAAGAGAAGGTTTCAGAAGTATATGGAGCAACCGAATTATGAGTATTGCTTCGATATGCGTTCTTGTAAGCTGTCTTGTGCTTACAGGTGCGGCTGAACTTATTTCGGTAAACATAGAAAAGGAAGTTGACTCTGTGGGAAAAACCAATGAAACAACCGTTTACATCAAGGACGGAGCATCTGACCTTGAGGCGGTTTACATTGGCAAAAACCTTGAGAAACTTGATAATATTACCTCTGTAAGATTTTACCCGAAGGAAGATGCAATCAACGAATTTAAAGATTCACTTCCGGAAGCTGTATTTGAAAATGTAAACGGCGACAACAACCCGTTGCCCGATGCATATATAATTGCAATGGACGATTTGTCAAAGTACGACCAAACTATTGACGCAATTTTAAAGGTTGACGGTGTTGATTCTATCAACAACCGCAGTGAGCTTGCGAGAAAACTTACCGATATAAGCAATCTTGTAAGCTACATAAGTCTTGCGATAGTTGTTGCACTTACGATTATTTCTCTGTTTATCATTGCAAATACAATCAGAACAACAATGTATTCAAGACGATTTGAGATAAGTATTATGAAGTCTGTCGGCGCAACCAATGCTTTTGTTCGACTGCCGTTTGTAGTCGAGGGTATGGTTCTCGGTTTTATTTCAGCCATTATCGGTACAGGCGTACTTTATGTGGTATATGAAGGCGTAATGTCGGCAGTAAATTCATTTGTAAAAATTTCCACTATTCCGTTCTCGGATGTTTATCTGCAGGTTGGCGGTATATTTATTGTTGCAGGTGTGGTTATCGGTGCATTCGGCAGCTTTATTTCAATGCGTAAGTATCTGAAGATGGAAGGAAACGAAATTCTCGGCTGGTAATAACAAAGGAGTATATTTGATGAAAATAACTAAAAGAAAATTCAAAGCTGTGCTTTGTGCAATTCTCAGTATGTGTATTTTTGCATATTCGGCTTATCCTGTATTTGCTGAGGAGCAGGCTGCACAAGAGGCATCAACTGAGCAAACTCAGGCAACCACTATTGATCCTAACGATATTGACGCACTTGAGAACAGAAGACAGGAACTTCAGGCTCAGAGCGATAAATATCAGCAAATTCTTGAAAAAACAAAAGAAAATATTGCAGATCAGGAAGAATATGTTAATGCGCTTGTAAGCAAGGTGCAGGTTCTCGATGATAAAATCGAACTCAGCCATCAGAGCATTAATGAGCTTAACGGCAAAATTCAGGACAAGCAGACAGCTATTGATAACGCTAATAAGAGCATTGAAAATCAGATGAATACTCTCCGCAACAGACTCAGAAATATTTATATGGCAGGCAATACAACTGACCTTGAAATTATTTTCGGAGCAAAGAGCTTTTCGGATTTTCTTGATAAAATGGAGCTTGTAGAGGCACTCTCTGATTACGATAATAATCTTATCAATTCAATTAAGGGCGACCTTGAGAATATTTCTAAAGAAAAGGCAGAACTTGAAAAGGATATGGATTCACTCGAGGCAGAAGAGGCAAGCCTTGAAAGCGACCAGCAGGAGCTTAACAAAATTCTTGAAGAGAATAAAGAACTTTTGGCAGGACTTTATAAGACAAGCGATAAGGCGACAAGCGAAATCCAGAACGGCGCACTTGAAAGTGATGATATAGAAAAGGCTATTTCTAATTATTACGCTGAAAAGGCAAGACTTGAGGCAGAGCGTGCCGAGCAGGAAAGAAATAATAATTCAAACAGCGGTGGCTCATCAAGCGGCACTGTTCACGATGACCTTGAGGTTTCACCGTCAGGTTTTGTATGGCCGTGCCCGGGCTATTACTATCTTACTTCCGAATGGAACGAGGACAGAGGCTCTTATAACCACGGTGCAATTGATATAGCAGACGCAGGAATTATGGGAGCGGATGTTGTTGCCGCAAAAGAAGGCGTAGTAATTGATTCTTACAACGGTTGTTATCACAACTGGGGTAAAGACGGTTCATGCGGTTGCGGCGGCGGTTACGGCAACTATGTAATGATTGCTCATGACGGCGGTAAGATGACTGTTTACGGTCATCTCTCCACAACTATGGTTTATACGGGTCAGCATGTATATCAGGGACAAGTTATCGGCTTTGTAGGTTCTACAGGTCATTCAACAGGTGCCCACCTTCACTTTGAAACAAGATTGAACGGTGTAAAATATAACCCAATGACAGAATATCAATCATAATTAATAATTAAAATTAATCCCTTTGCATATACTTTATAAAAAGTTATGCGGAGGGATTTTTTATGCTTACGGCACTGACTGTTAAAAAGCACGAACGAAGAAAAGGACTGAAAGGTTTAGTTGACAGACTTAAGCGTGACAGAGCGGTAGTACAGGTGAAAAGAGCAAGAGGTGTGTACCTTAAACAAATTACATACATTTCATACGGAAGAAAACCGAGATTTGAAAAACTCGAAAAAATAATCGGCGACAGTAAAAACAGAATAATCTGTTCGCCTAAAATAAATTTCCACGATGAGTGTGGTTTTCACAGATTTGAAAATTCGGATTTCACGGCAAGACTTTGTACCAATCTTGCAATATGCCTGCTTTCTATGTGTGATTTTGCGGAAAAATTAAAAATCGGCATATATGATACCGACGGCAGGGACAGTGAATTTTTAAAGTATGTGATGAAATATTCCTCTGATGTTACCGTTGTTACAAATTCTCCCGATGTATATTACGATGAAAACGAACTGATAATGGAGAATATGGGAGCTTGCGCAACTGTTACAAAACGAACGGAGGAGCTTGAACTCTGTCAACTCATAATTGCTCCACGCACAATAGAAAATACTTTTTCGTCAAATGACAAAACATTGATATTGACAAACGGCAGACCGAAAGCGGAGGTTTTAGGCGAGATTTACTATAAGTATTACTTTAAAATGCCTAACGGCTTTGACAGAATAAAGCCGCAGGAGATTGAAACGGAGTATTTTTGTTCTGCACTGTATTCACTCGGAAGACAGTACAGTTTAGGCTCGATAGTGCCGACAATGTGCAGTAATTTTTCAACAAGTCAAACTGTAAAATCCTTATATGCACAGTTTGAAAAAATAAACAAAACCGATGAATAGAGGAGGCTTGCCTCACTTTTTCCGTATATGTGCTTTGCTGCCAATATTTTGCATTTTGCTTGACATTGGCGTTAAAAAATTTTATAATTAAAAAGTATGTAAGAATTCTACAGATTTCATTTTTCTGATTGAAAGGACGATGTATAATGGCAGCAAAACAAATTATGCTTACAGCAGAAGACGTTAAAAAATACGAGGAAGAACTCGAATTCTTAAAAACCGAAAAACGAAAAGAAATTGCGGAAAAAATCAAGGTTGCCCGTTCATACGGTGACCTTTCGGAGAACAGTGAATATGATGATGCCAAAAACGAGCAGGCTATGCTTGAGGCTCGTATTGCTACTGTTGAGGTTACTCTTAAAAATGCCGTTATCATTGATGAGAGCAACACTTCAAACGAGCATGTTCACCTTACTTCTGTTGTAAAGGTTGAGTATGTTTCAAACGGCAGACAGGTATCTTTCAAAATCTTAGGTTCAGGTTCAAACGGAATTAACCCGAGAGAGGGCGTTATTTCTGATGAATCACCAATCGGTAAAGCTCTTATGGAGAGAAGCGTAGGCGATGTAGTTGAGGTTGAAACTCCTGCCGGCGTTCAGGGACTTAAGATTTTAGAGATTTCAAAGTAAGCAGTGTTGAAAGGAAATATAAATAATGAGTGAGAAGAATCAGTCACAGAATACTGAAAATCTCGGTGAGCTTTTAAAGATTCGCCGTGAAAAGCTTGCGGCTTTACAGGAGGCAGGCAAGAATCCGTTTGAAATAACAAAGTACGATGTTACACACCACAGTTCAGATGTTAAAGAAAACTTTGAAGAGCTTGAGGGCAAGTCGGTTTCTTTGGCAGGCAGAATTATGTCAAAGCGTGTTATGGGTAAGGCTTCTTTCTGCCATATTCAGGACTTAAAGGGCACAATTCAGGTTTATGTGGCAAGAGATAATATCGGCGAAGATAGCTACAAAGATTTTAAGAAATACGATATAGGCGACATCGTTGGTATCAGCGGCGAAGTATTTAAGACAAAGACGGGCGAGATTTCAATTCACGCAACTTCTGTAACACTTCTTTCAAAGAGCCTCCAGATTCTCCCCGAAAAATACCACGGCCTTACAAATACAGATACCCGTTACAGACAGCGTTATGTTGACCTCATTATGAACGAAGAGGTTAAGAATACATTTGTAAAGCGTTCAAAAATAATCAAAGAAATCCGTAACTTCCTTGATGAAAGAGGATTTATGGAAGTTGAAACCCCTATGCTTGTTGCAAATGCAGGCGGTGCGGCAGCAAGACCGTTTGAAACTCATTACAATGCACTTGACGAAGATGTAAAACTTCGTATTTCTCTTGAACTTTACCTTAAAAGACTTATTGTCGGCGGTCTTGAGAAAGTTTACGAAATCGGACGAGTATTTCGTAATGAGGGTGTAGACACAAGACACAACCCTGAATTTACACTTATGGAACTTTATCAGGCATACACCGATTACTACGGTATGATGGACCTTACAGAGAGTATGTTTAAATATCTCGCAGAAAAGGTATGCGGCAGTTCTGTAATAACATATAACGGCATTGAAATTGATTTCGGTAAGCCTTTTGAGAGAATTACAATGGTTGACTGCATTAAAAAATATGCGGGAATTGACTTTGACGAAGTAAAGACAGACGAAGAGGCTAAGGCTCTTGCAAGAGAGAAGAACATTGAATTTGAAGAGCGCCATACAAAGGGCGATATCGTAAACCTTTTCTTTGAAGAGTTCTGCGAAAAGAATCTTATCCAGCCTACATTTGTTATGGATCATCCGCTTGCTATTTCTCCTCTTACAAAGAAAAAGCCTGATGACCCTGAAAAGGTAGAGAGATTTGAGCTCTTTATCAATACTTGGGAAATGTGTAACGCTTACTCCGAGCTTAACGACCCTATCGACCAGAGAGAAAGATTCGCTAAGCAGGAAGAGGCTTTTGCAAACGGTGACGAAGAGGCAAACCACACAGACGAGGACTTCCTCAATGCGCTTTCTATCGGTATGCCACCGACAGGCGGTATCGGATACGGCATTGACAGACTTGTTATGCTCCTCACAGATTCACCTGCAATCAGAGATGTATTGTTGTTCCCGACAATGAAATCTTTAGACAGCGACAATAAAAAGTCTGCTGAAAAAGCACCCGAAGTTAAGGAAGAAGTAAAAGAAGAGGTTATCGATTTCTCTAAGGTTGAAATCGAGCCTATGTTCAAAGACTTTGTAGATTTTGACTCATTCAGCAAGTGTGATTTCCGTGCGGTAAAGGTAAAGGCTTGCGAGGCTGTTAAGAAATCAAAGAAACTCTTACAGTTTACTCTTGATGACGGCACAGGCACAGACAGAACCATTTTAAGCGGTATTCACGCTTATTATGAGCCGGAAGAGTTAGTCGGCAAGACACTTGTGGCAATCACAAATCTTCCACCGAGAGCAATGATGGGTATTGACTCTTGCGGTATGCTCCTTTCCGCCGTTCATACAGAAGAGGGCGAGGAAAAACTCCACCTATTAATGGTAGATAACCATATCCCGGCAGGTGCAAAGCTCTATTAAGATGATGTAAAGATGTACCGTTTAACCAAATAAAAGAGATGTACTTCAAATGCTGAAAATCGCATAATTTTCAGAAAGAAAAAGATAAATCGGGATTTGTGGAGGAATGAAGATGTGTTTGGATGAATTAAGAAGTAATATAGCAATTAAGCAGAAAAAAGGATTGCCGTTTATATGTGCCTCTATAATTATATGGTTATTGATACTAATTGTAATATTGTTGGACTTGCCACAAAATACAGAGAATTTGCTTGTGCTTTGTTGCTCATGCCCGTTATTACCGATTTCTTGGACGATTGGTAAAATATTAAAGGTTGATATCTTTGATAAAAGCAATCCGCTCGGTAATGTAGGATTTCTATTTACCTGTAATCAGTTTTTGTATTTATTGATTGTAATGTGGGTATTTAATGCTGTACCCGATAAAATGGTAATGGTCTATGCAATGGTATTTGGTGCACATTTATTGCCATATTCGTGGTTATATAAGTCGATAAGCTATCGGATATTCGCAATTATCATCCCTGTTTTATCACTTGTTATAGGGTGTATTTTTTCTGCACTTTTTATTGCACTCACGCTTATCTTGGTTGAATGTATATTTGCTGCTGCTTTGTTTGCAGAGTTGGGCAGATTCACTAACAAGTAAACATCAACTTCAAGTTTACCAAGCTCTTTGAGAGAGGATAAATCCTTTTCTCAAAGGGCTTGTGAAATATAAAATATTATGTTAAGATACATAGTATAACGAGTGGGCAATTCCAATCGGGATTGCCCATTTTCTAAAATGAATGGAAATGCAAATCGGTATTTAATGCTTAACGAGGAGGAATAAACATGGCGAAGAAAGAAGAAAGATTTGAAGTTATATTTAGAGATGGAAGTTCGCTTAAAGATGAAGGGATTCGACAAATTCTTGTAGATAAGGAGACGGGAGTTAATTATCTTTGTTGGAAATCTGGATACGGGGCTGGTATTACACCTCTTCTGGATTCTGAAGGAAAAGTCATAGTTACTAAGTAAAATTAAAGTTTGTAGAATTAAGAAAATCGGAATTTGTGGAGGATATTAAAATGGCGCAGATAATATGGGATGGCAATAAAAACTGGGAACACGTTTGGGACGGTAAGCAGCCGTGGGACAGAGAGATTGAAGAAAAAATCATTCCTGAAAATGCAGTTCTAATTGACAGACCAGATGACATAATTAAAGCATCAATTCCATACATGATTATCCCTTGTATTGTATGCTTTGTTGCAATTTTTACAAAAAAGGCGCAATCAGACGAATTTATATTTAATTTATGGTTTATGCCGCTGTCATTTATTATTGGCTTTTTTGTTGCGATGCCGTTACATGAATTTCTTCATGCTATAAGTTATCCAAAGGGGGCAAAAGTTTATATAGGAGTATCTCTAAAACAGTTGAGAGCATATGCTGCATCCTCAGCAGCACTTAGCAGAGGACGATATATAATGATGTCATTGGCACCTTTGATTCCGGGGATAATCTTTCTTGCTGTTTTCGTGGTCTGCCCGATTTCAATGAAGTGGTTGATGACAATATGTGTAGTTCCTTCGTTTATGGGACTAATTTCTCCAGCACCCGATTATATGGATGTTTTAATCATATTGCGAAAGGTACCGAAGGGGGCAATGATTCAGGCAACAGAAAATGGATTGGTTTGGTATCTCTAATACGACAGATTCCAGTTTGTCGAACACATGAAAATTTGAAGTTTCGTAAGGATTTTTAAAACTGCCTCATTGTATGGTTTCGTTTATTAAGATATGATTGGTTTGGAGGTGATACATTATGGCAAATGAAGATAAAAAAGATTTTAATGCTATGCTTATGGATAGCAAGGATATGCCAAAAGTTCAAATCATAACAGATGAAAAGAGCATCGAAAAATATGGTGGAGATAAAATGTATTTTGCCCCACCTATTGACTACGACAAAGTAATGCGACTTGTGCCTTGTGGAAAATTACTTACAGTAGGTACAATAAGGGAATTCTTTGCTAAACAAAATGGTGCTGATTTTACAGAGCCAATTACAGCTGGAATTTTTGTTTCGATAGTTGCATGGGCGAGTTATCAGCGTGCAGAAGATAAAACCCCTTATTGGAGAACATTAAAAGCAAAAGGGGAATTAAATGCAAAGTATCCAGGAGGCGTTGAGGCACAAAAGAAGATGCTTGAAAAAGAGGGACATATCGTAATCCAAAAAGGTAAAACCAATATTAAGTATTATGTTAAGGACTACGAAAAAGCATTATTTACATTGTAATAGATAATGTGAAAATTCCAGTTTGCCAACTTGCCCTTTGAGAGAGGAGAAATATTTTCTCAAAGGGCTTTTTATTTGAATTGACTTTAACATATCAAATGTTATAATATAAAAAACAATAAATTAAATAAGGGTATTGATATGAAGATATATGAAGCGGCTGAAAGAACACCGCAGTTATCGGAAAATCTGTTAAATGTTTTGGAAAACTCTGTTCGAGCTATGCATCATTTTTTATCTGATACAGAGGTAAAAGCAAATTAAAAAATATGTTCCGCAGGCTTTGAGTAAGGTTGAGCATTTAATTATTGCCGAAAATGAATTTAATAAAATTATCGCATTTATGGGGACTGAAAACAATAGGCTTGAAATGTTGTTTATTTGTTCGGCGGAAAGAGGAAAAGGTATTGGCAAGCAACTTTTGAAATACGGTATTGAAAAATTCGGTATAAAAGAAGTTACCGCCAATGAACAAAATCCGCAGGCGGTAGGATTTTATAAACATATGGAATTTGTAACATATAAAAGAACCGATTATGATGAAGAGGAAAATCCGTATCCTCTTTTATATATGAAAATAGTTTAATAAATTCAAATTATATGAATGGTGATATGGAAATGAGTACATATTGTATGAAAAACAAAAAATATCGGAAACCGGTTTTGATTTTAACGGTTTTGTTTTGCGTAAGTCTTACGGGCTGTACAAAGATATATAACGGAACAGATGAACTTACAGAAAAAGCCCGAAAGGAAATGCCTGTTTCGGATTTTGAAACAACGGATATACAATATGCTGGAATGAGTGTTGCCGATAATAAGGCTTTGGCTTGGTTTATTTCAGGCAATGAATATCAGGCACATTATTATCTCCCGATGGAAGTAGAAGTAAAAGGCGACGATAAATATTCGTTTGTCAGAACTTATAAACCTATGAATGGCGAAACGGATAATATCGCAATCCTTAATTGGAACGGCGGATATTCATTTGTAGTAAATAATTCCGATTGTGCGTCGGTTAAAATTACAGGGGAAAAAGGTATTTATGAAGAAAAAGTAAAAGAAGTTCCTTATGTGTTTTATTATCCGTCAATTCCGTCACAGTATGTTTTTCTTGATTCCGACGGAAATGAATTAAGTTAATAATTTTACTAAAAAAACAGCTTTTTGAGATATGTATTATGTATTTCTCAAGAAGCTGTTTGTATTTGAAAGAAAATTTTTGCACAGTACTGTTTTTTGTATACCTTATATGTTATTATTAAAACATATAAATTACGAACGGCAGGTGACTTTTGATGTATTTAGATACTTTTACATTACCGATTGATTTTGAAGAACCGATGATTCAAAAACAATGTGAACGCAACGGCGGCATTTACGGTTATATAGATAACACATACCCGTGCAGAATGTTCGGAAATCGTGAACTTTATGAGATTTCGTTTAAAAATGTAACAATTTTTTACGGTGGCAACGGTTCGGGAAAAAGCACACTTTTAAATCTTATTGCTCAAAAACTTGAGCTAAACCGCATCGCTCCGTTTAATTCAAGCGAATTATTTGATGAATATGTAAAAAATTGTGAGTATTCTCTCGGCTACGATGATGAGGGGTTCAAGCACAAAATACCTGACGGCAGTCGTATTATAACAAGCGATGATATTTTTGATTATATGCTCACTATTCGTACAAATAATGACGAAATTTCCGAGAAAAAGGACATTGCTCGTGATGAGTACGGTGCTTTAAAGTATGGCAAAAGTATAAGGTTCAGCGGAATGGACGATTACGAGCAGTTTAAAATGCAGGTTATGTCACGCAGGAAATCGGTGTCACGCAGAAAGTTTATTGAAAAAACTGCGGGCAAGGAAACCGAACTTTTCAGCAACGGAGAAACTGCTCTGAAATACTTTAAAACAAAGCTGAAAAACGACAAGTTGTATTGCCTTGACGAACCCGAAAACAGTATGTCGGCAAAAATGCAGTTAAAACTTGTAAAAATGCTTGAAGAACTGACCCGATATTGCGGCTGTCAATTGATAATTGCCACACACTCGCCGTTTTTGCTTGCTATGGACAATGCAAAAATTTATGACCTCGACTCAAACCCGGTTGAAGTAAAAGATTGGTGGGAACTTGAAAATACAAAGATTTACTATGAATTTTTCAAAAAACACAGCAATCTTTTTGAAAATGATATATAAATAAACAAATATAATCTTTTGTATATTCGTGTTCTAAATAATAAAAATTTTCCCATAAACCTCTTGATTTTTGCGGTCAAGAGGTTTATACTATGTAAAATTTATCTATGCGGAAAGGGATTTGTAAATGAGAATTGAAAAAATAAAATCTCCGTTTGACAATTTAATGCTCGAAGTTGCTGTTTCAGAAACGAAAACACAGCCAAAGGCTATAGTTCAGTTTTCACACGGAATGTGCGAGCATAAAGAACGATATTTTGAATTTATGAATTACCTTAATGATAACGGCTATGTATGCGTTATTCACGACCACAGAGGTCACGGCGCAAGTGTGATAAACGAGGGAGAATTCGGCAATTTTTATACAGAGGACATCAGTGCCGTTATAGATGATATGCACGCTGTAACCGAATATATAAAGAAAAATTATCCGAATCTGCCGTTATATATTTTCAGCCACAGTATGGGCACACTTGTTGCAAGAAATTATATGAAAAAGTATGAAAAGGAAATTGACAAAATTGTTCTTTGCGGCCCGCCTACCCATAACGGCAATGCAAGTTTCGGGCTTTTTCTTTCAAAAATTTTAAAACCTTTTTACAAAGAGCAGGCGCCCAATAAATTGCTGAACAACGGAACTTTTATCGGATACAACGAAAAGAATGCCGAACCTAATTCTTGGATAACGGAAAATAAAGACAATGTCAGAGCGTATAACGAGGACGAGCTTTGCGGTTTTGTGTTTACCACAAACGGTTTTATAAATCTGTTTAAACTGCAATTAAGCGCATTTGATTCGGATGATTGGGAAGTTTATAATAAAAGATTACCGATTTTTGTAATAGCAGGTGAAAATGACCCTGTTATTCAGTCAAAAAAGAAATTTAACGCACTTATAGTTTTCTTAAAAGAACTCGGCTATGCAAACATCAGCCAAAAACTGTATAAAAACAATCGTCACGAAATTCTTAACGAGAAAAATAAATCGGATATTTACAAAGATATTCTGAATTTTTACGAAAATTGAAAAATGTATTGACATATTATTTTTGCAATGTTAATATACTGATAATATTTAGACAAAAGCATTGATAAGGAGGAGTACTTACTTTTTGACTCTGCAGAGAGGGAATGGTCGGTGAAAATTCCCGTGGCGGAAGTAAGGAAGGTAGCCTTTGAGCTTTGAACCGAACAAAGTTATTTTCAGTAGGCTTCAACGGCAGTTCCCACCGTTATAAGGGAGGCAATATCGGATAATTTGATTATCCCGCATTGTTTAAGTGCAGAAACTGTATTTCTGAATTTAGGTGGTACCACGGATTTTATTCGCCCTAAGCTTTTTGGCTTGGGGCTTTTCTTTTGCCTGAATGTTAAATCTATTTTAGCGGAGGATGCAACTATGCAGACAAAAATTGATTTAAAAAAACTAAGGCTAAGACCGTACAAAAAATGTGACGCAAAATTTATTGTGAAGTGGAGCAAAGACGAAGTTGCTTTCAGAAAGTGGTGTTCTGACAGGTGGCAGACATATCCGATTACCGCCGAAGATATGAACAGAAAATACTGTGATAATAACGGCGACTGCATTGATGAGGATAATTTTTACCCTATGACATTAATTGATAACAACACTGTCGCAGGTCATCTCATTTTAAGATTTACAGATAAAGAACGAACAATATTACGCTTTGGATTTGTAATTACGGATGATTCTAAAAGAGGATTGGGATACGGAAAGGAAATGCTCAATCTTGCGCTGAAGTATTCGTTTGAAATATTGAAAGTCAATAAAATTACTCTCGGAGTTTTTGATAATAACCTTGCGGCTTATCATTGTTATAAATCCGTCGGATTTAAAGAAATTGAAAATGAAAACAAGGAAGAAAACTGCTTTTGCGGTGAAATATGGAGTGTTTCCGAAATGGAAATGACAAAAGATGATTATTTTAATAAAAGGTAAATTTATTGCACACCTATGAAAGAAGTAGTATAATAAATTTGTTGATTATTGCAAAAATATTAATTTTCGGAGTGATAGTTGTGAATATAAGAAGAGCAGAAGAAAAGGATATTTTGCAGATTGAAGAATTGCTTTATCAGGTGCATAAGGTCCATTCGGACAAAAGACCTGATTTATTTATTCCGGGTTCAAAAAAATATACAACAAACGAATTAAAAGAAATTTTAGCGGATGACGAAAAGCCTGTTTATGTTGCAGACAATGACGGAGTAATTTTGGGATATGCCTTTTGTGTTTATCAAAGACATTGCACAAAATCAAGCAATTACACAAGTCTTTATATTGATGATTTATGTGTTTCCGAAAACTCAAGAGGTCTAAAAATCGGTACACGGCTTTATGAGTATGTACTTGATGTTGCCAAGAAAAACGGCTGTCATAATCTTACCCTTAATGTATGGGAATGTAACGAATCCGCCAAGAAGTTTTACGATAAATGCGGATTGAAAATTCAAAAATACGGTATGGAGCAGGTGCTTGATTGAGAAATATTCTCAAACTTAATTTAACAGACTCATTTTTTAGTCAGTTACTTTTAAACTGCTTTTAATGTGAATTATAATGCCTGCTGATTCCGCTTTTCTTTTGCGTGAAAAGAAAAGCTCCAAAAGAAAGCACGCTTAAGGAGAAAGGGCTTTCGATGCCCTTTCCCCTTAAGTATCTCCTTTCCCCAAACGACCAAGGTCAGTGACCTTGGAACCTCTTACTTTTGCTTTCCTGTTCAAAATTCGTTATTGGCAAAGTTTGAGTATGAAAATGTATTTTTATTTTTTGTGAAAAGATTTTTATATTATAAAAAGCATAACGAATATTTATCGGATATACATTTATAAAATACAGGAAATGTTACTTACTAACTTGATTTTATGCACTTATTGTGCTAAGATTATATTACTAAACAGTTTTCACACCTGTTGTTTAGAATAAAGCTTATAGAGGTAAATCGGTGCGGTTTTGCATTGATTTATTAACAATTATAAAGTGAGGATAATAAAATGAAAAGTGATGTAATTAAGGTTGGCGTTAATGCCGCACCACAGCGCTCACTTCTGAACGCTCTCGGTCTTACTGAAGAAGAAATGAAAAAACCTCTTATCGGTATTGTCAGCTCCAAGAACGATATTGTTCCGGGACATATGAATATAGACAAGATTGTTGACGCTGTAAAGCAGGGTGTTGCTCTTGCAGGCGGTGTTCCTATTGTTTTCCCTGCAATTGCTGTTTGTGACGGTATTGCTATGGGTCACGAGGGTATGAAGTATTCGCTTGTTACCCGTGAACTTATTGCCGACTCAACAGAGGCTATGGCAAAGGCTCATGCATTTGACGCTCTTGTTATGGTTCCTAACTGTGATAAGAATGTTCCGGGTCTTTTAATGGCTGCCGCAAGAATTAATGTTCCTACCGTTTTTGTAAGCGGCGGTCCAATGCTCGCAGGTCATGTAAAGGGTAAAAAGACAAGCCTTTCAAGTATGTTTGAGGCTGTAGGCGCTTACACGGCAAACAAAATTTCTGCAGAGGAACTTTGCGAGTTTGAGAACAAGGCTTGCCCGTCATGCGGTTCTTGTTCGGGTATGTACACGGCAAACAGTATGAACTGCCTTACAGAGGCTATCGGTATGGGCTTGCAGGGTAACGGTACAATTCCTGCCGTTTATTCAGAGAGAATCAAACTTGCTAAACACGCAGGTATGAAGGTTATGGAACTTCTCGAAAAGAATATCCGTCCGCTCGACATTATGACAGAAAAGGCATTTATGAATGCTCTTACAGTTGATATGGCTCTCGGTTGTTCAACAAATACAATGCTTCACCTTCCTGCTATCGCTAAAGAGGCAGGCGTTAAACTTAACCTTGATATTGCAAATGAAATCAGCGCAAAGACACCTAACCTTTGTCACCTTGCTCCGGCAGGTCATACATATATGGAAGACCTCAACGAGGCAGGCGGTGTTTACGCTGTTATGAACGAACTTACAAAACTCAATCTCCTTAACACAGACCTTATCACAGCTACAGGCAAGACTGTTGCAGAGAACATTGAGGGCTGCGAGATTAAAGACACAGACATTATCCGTCCTGTAACAAATCCGTACAGCACATCAGGCGGTATCGCCGTTCTTAAGGGTAATCTTGCTCCCGACGGCTGCGTAGTTAAGAGAAGTGCAGTTGCTCCTGAAATGTTACAGCACAAGGGCAGTGCAAGAGTATTTGACTGCGAGGAGGACGCTATTGAGGCAATTCACGCAGGCAATATTAAGCCCGGTGATGTTGTTGTTATCCGTTACGAAGGTCCTAAGGGTGGTCCGGGCATGAGAGAAATGCTTAATCCTACATCTGCTATTATGGGCAGCGGCCTCGGTCATTGTGTAGCTCTTATTACAGACGGACGTTTTTCAGGCGCTACAAGAGGCGCTGCAATCGGTCATATTTCACCTGAGGCAGCAGTCGGCGGTCCTATCGCACTTGTTGAAGAGGGCGATACAATTGAAATCGACATCAACGCAAATACTATCAATTTACTTATTTCTGACGAAGAGTTTGCTAAGCGTAAAGCCGAATGGAAACCTCGTCAGCCAAAGATTACAACAGGCTACCTTGCCCGTTATGCAAAACTCGTAACATCGGGTGCACAGGGTGCAGTTCTTGAGTAATATTGAATTGGTGTAATTGCACAAAAAACCTTTCGGATTTTTATGTTTTAAACATTTAAATTTTATAAAATAAGCAATTTGCACAATTAACTCCTTGTCTTATTAGGCAAGGAGTTAATTTTTTAGCTTATCGTCAAATTTCTATTGTAAGATTTATACAAATATGCTATAATTGACAAGTAAGTTGATTACTAATTGTCGAAAACGCTTAAGATTTGAATATATATCCCGAAAGGAGTGTTTCTTTTGAAACAGTACAATGCTAAAAAAATATTAAACATTGCCCTTGCAGGTCACGGCGGATGCGGTAAAACATCTGTTGCCGAGAGTATGATATATCTTGCAAAGGCATCTGAAAGACTTGGTAATATTGCAGACGGTAATACCGTTCTTGATTATGACAGTGAGGAAATCAAGCGCCAGACTTCAATTTTAACCTCGGTTGCTCCCATTGAATGGAAAAATACCAAGATAAATATTATAGATACTCCCGGTTTGTTCGACTTTGAGGGCGGTGTAGCAGAGGGTATGCGTGCCGCCGATTCAGCGCTTATCGTTGTATCGGGCAAAGACGGTGTAAATGTCGGTACCGAAAAGGCTGTTAAAGCTGCCACCAAGGCAGGCCTTACAAAGATTTTCTTCGTAAACGGTCTTTGTGATGAAAGCGCCAGATTCTACCGTGTATTTGAGAGTTTAAAGGCTACATTCGGCCCTACTGTTTGTCCTGTTGTTGTTCCGTACATTGTTGACGGTCAGGCAAATACATATGTAAATCTTTTTGATTATAAGGCTTATAAATATGATACAGACGGTTCTGTAGTGCAGACTCCGCTTCCTGATATGGGCGACAGACTTGAGGGCTTGCGTGAGGCTATTAAAGAGGCTGTTGCGGAAACAAGCGAGGAGCTACTCGACAAGTTTATTATGGGTGAAGAATTTACTCCGGAAGAAATTATACTCGGCGTAAGTAAGGGTGTTAAAGACGGTACAATTTGCCCTGTATTCTGCGGTGACGCACACAATACATTTGCTTTTGACCAGCTTTTGAACAGTCTTGTATGGCTTGCACCTACAGCTGCCGATAAAGGTGACGAAATTGCTGTTGATGTTGACGGCGAACCTGTTGAAATCAGCGTCAACGAAAACGCAGCGGCTGCCGCAGTTGTATTTAAAACAGTTGTTGACCCGTTTGTAGGTAAACTTTCTTATGTTAAGGTTGTATCGGGAAAAGTCAGTGCCGATACTCCGCTTGTAAATATGAGAACAGGCACACAGGAGAGAATAGGAAAGGTTCTTACCGTAAGAGGTAAAAAACAGGTTGAAACCGATTATATAGGCGCAGGCGACATCGGTGCTATTCCAAAACTTGCGTCTGTAAAAACAGGCGATACACTTTGCTCACCGCTCAGAAAAGTAGTGCTTGAGGGTATTGATTATCCTGTATCATCATATACAATGGCTATTTATCCTGTCACAAAGGGTGATGAAGACAAGGTAGCACAGGGACTTGCAAAGCTAAGCGAGGAAGACCCTACTATTAAATATGTAACAAATAACGAAACACACGAAATGCTTATTTCAGGCTTGGGCGAGCAGCATCTTGATGTTGTAATTTCAAAGTTAAAGTCAAAATTCAATGTAGAGGCGGTTCTTAAAAAGCAGAAAATCGCATATCGTGAAACTATCAGGAAAAAAGTTTCGGCACAGGGCAGATATAAAAAGCAGTCAGGCGGTCACGGTCAGTTCGGCGATGTTTGGATTGAGTTTGAGCCTTGCGAGAGCGAAGGTCTTGAATTTGCGGAAAGAGTTGTCGGCGGCGCAGTTCCTAAAAACTTCTTCCCGGCAGTAGAAAAGGGTTTGCGTGATTCCATTAAAAAAGGTGTGCTTGCAGGTTATCCGATGGTAGGTATCAGAGCTACACTTTATGACGGTTCGTATCATCCTGTTGACTCTTCGGAAATGTCATTTAAAACTGCCGCAAGTATGGCGTATAAAAACGGTATTCCAAACGCATCTCCTACACTTCTTGAGCCGATCGGCTCTCTTAAGGTTACATTGCCCGACTCAAATATGGGTGATGTAATGGGTGAAGTAAACAAGCGCAGAGGCAGAGTGCTCGGTATGACTCCTGCCGAGGACAGCGGTATGCAGATTGTTGAGGGCGAAGTTCCTATGGCAGAGATGGATAATTTCGCAACCTATCTTCGTCAGGTTACGCAGGGCAGAGGAAGTTATGAATTTGCTTTTGCAAGATATGAAGACGCTCCGGCAAATGTTGCTCAAAAGATAATTGAAAAAGCTAAGGCTGATGCTGAATAAGCAAAATAACTTTATAATTTTATCAAATCCCGTTGCATTTCTTTGCAATGGGATTTGTTTCTCTTGACTAACTTTGATGTGCTGTGCTAAATTATTGTTAATGCCATTATATGGTGTAGTTTATTTGTTAAGTGGTGTTTTTAGTTGTTGGATTTAGTGCTTTCAAAGTTTATAAAAAATTATGATGACATAAAAAATCCGCAGGTGCGTTCGGCTTGCGGTAATTTTTCGGGTGTAGTCGGAATAATACTGAACCTCATTTTGTTTAGTGCAAAGCTTTTGTCGGGGATACTCACCGCATCAATTTCCGTAACTGCAGACGCATTCAATAACTTGTCTGATGCAGGCAGTTCGGTTGTAACATTCTTGGGATTTAAACTTGCCAACAGACCTGCCGATGAAGAACATCCCTACGGTCACGGCAGATATGAATATGTGGCGGGTTTGGGAATATCGTGTGCAATTATCCTTGTGGGTGTGGAACTTTTGAAATCGTCAATTGAAAAAATTATTAATCCCGAAGAAAGCACAGCAATTACTTTGTTGTCGGTATGTATTCTTATCGGCTCAATCTGTGTAAAGCTGTGGATGTTTTTCTTCAACAGGGCAATGTCAAAAAAGATTTCTTCGTCTGCTCTTAAGGCAACGGCAATGGATTCTCTCACCGACTGTATTGCTACTTCGGTAGTTTTAATAGGTTTGGGCATATCTGCCGTAACAGATGTGAATATCGACGGTTGGCTCGGTTGTGCCGTAGCCGGATTTATTCTTTATACGGGTATAAGCACTTTTAAGGAAAGTCTTTCACCTTTGCTCGGAAATACTCCCGACCCGGAATTTATAGACGAAATCAGAGAAATTGTGCTTTCTACCGAACTTATAACGGGTATTCACGATTTGCTCATTCACGATTACGGTCCGGGAAGATGTATAATTTCTTTCCATGCGGAAGTTCCTTACGATGTCGATATTTTAAAGGCACACGATGTAATCGACAGACTTGAAAGAAAAATACAGGAAAAGTATAATTGCGTGGTTACTATTCATATGGACCCGATTGCGGTTTCCGATGAATATACTATTGAATTAAAAGAAAAGATAAACGAGTCGCTTGACAGTATTGACAGCGCACTCAGCCTGCACGATTTCAGAATTGTAAAGGGAGAAGAGCATCAGCGTGTACTTTTTGACCTTGTGGTTCCGCCTGAATGTAAATTAAAAGAAACAGATGCGTTAAATGCCGTGAAAGAAAAAATATCGCAGATTGATGAAAAACTTATCCCGATAATACATATTGATAAAATCTGCCTTGAATGTGGCGGAAGTTTTAAGCTGTAAGCCATAGGGCGATTATAATTATTATTAAAGCAATCAAGTGAGTTTTGAAAATCGCTTGATTGCTTTTTATTTGGATTGATTGTCAGTATTTTATAATTAAGACAATATACAATATATTGTGGTGGCAACAGCAAACCGTCACATATTATAGAAAATTTTTGTAATATTCTAATTTGTAATTATCCTAAAAAAATTGCTCAAATTAAACAAATAAAAAAATCTGTTTTTGTCAGTTTGACGATTGAATTAAACGCCTCTTTATGATAGAATAAAACTTGTGTTCGGCAATACATATACCACAATATATAGTGAAAATTATAAAAGTAACACTAAATATAGATATATATAGGAGTTATAAATACGGAGGAAGAGAAATGATAACAAAAATTATTAAGCGTGACGGACGAGAAGCGAATTTTGACACAGAAAAAATAACACAAGCCATTTATAAGGCTGCACAGGCAATCGGCGGTAACGATTATGATGCCGCAAAAGCACTTTCGGTACAGGTAAGAGATTTACTTGAGAAAAAGTGCGGAGATAAGGCTCCTACAGTTGAGCAGGTACAGGACGCTGTTGAAAAGGTGCTTATTGAAAACGGTCATGCAAGAACTGCAAAGGAATATATACTTTACCGTGCAGAGCGTACAAGAGTGCGTGAAATGAACACAAAGCTCATGAAGATTTATGAGGACCTTACTTTTAAATCAGCTAAAGATAACGATGTTAAGCGTGAGAACGCAAACATTGACGGTGATACTGCAATGGGTACAATGCTCAAGTACGGTTCAGAGGGCGCAAAACAGTTCAATGAAATGTACATTCTCGACCCTAAGTATTCTAAGGCTCATCGTGACGGTGATATTCATATTCACGATCTTGATTTCTTTACACTTACCACAACTTGTTGCCAGATTGACCTTGTAAGCCTTTTTAAAGGCGGTTTTTCAACGGGTCACGGCTATTTGAGAGAACCTAATGACATTGCGTCATATTCGGCACTTGCATGTATTGCAATTCAGTCTAACCAGAATGACCAGCACGGCGGTCAGAGTGTGCCTAACTTTGACTACTCAATGGCTCCGGGCGTTAAGAAAACATACAGAAAGCGTTACAGAATCAATCTTGAAAGAGCAATTGAACTTTTGACAGATGCCGAAGATCCTGACGCTACAGTAAAAGAAATCTGCGAAAAGGCAGAGGAGGCAAGCGGCGAATGGCCGACACTCGAAAATCAGACTCCTAATTATAAAAAGGAGGAGCTTGCACTTCTTAAAGAAAAGTTTGAAGACAGAGTTGCCGAGAAAATTCAGCGTTTTGCGTTTAAACATGCCGAGGCTGAAACAGATAAGGCTACTTTCCAGGCTATGGAGGCACTTATCCATAACCTTAACACAATGCATTCAAGAGCAGGCGCACAGATTCCGTTCAGCTCACTTAACTACGGTACAGATACTTCTCCGGAGGGCAGACTTGTTATGAAGAACCTCCTTTACGCTACGGAAAGAGGTCTTGGCAACGGTGAAACACCTATTTTCCCAATTCAGATTTTCAAGGTAAAAGAAGGCGTAAACTACAATCCGGAGGATAAGAACTACGATTTGTACAAACTTTCAATGAGAGTTTCTGCAAAAAGACTTTTCCCTAACTTCTCATTTATCGACGCACCGTACAATCTCCAATATTACAAGCCCGGTCATCCTGAAACAGAGGTTGCATATATGGGTTGCCGTACAAGAGTTATGGGCAATGTTTACGATCCTGACAGAGAGATTACATACGGCAGAGGAAACCTTAGCTTTACTTCAATTAACCTTCCAAGACTTGCAATTCTTTCAAATAAAAATATTGACTTCTTCTTTGAACAGCTTGACAGAATGTGCGATCTCGTTGTAGGTCAGCTTCTTGAGCGTTTTGAAATTCAGTGTCAGAAACTTGTCAGAAACTATCCTTTCCTTATGGGTCAGGGTATTTGGCTTGACAGCGACAAGCTTACTCCTAACGATTCTGTAAGAGATGTTTTAAAGCACGGCTCACTCACAATCGGATTTATCGGACTTGCCGAGTGTCTTGTGGTTCTTACAGGCAAACATCACGGCGAGAGCGAAACTTCACAAAAGCTCGGTCTTGAAATTGTCGGCTATATGAGAAAGAAGATGAACGAGGCTACCGAGAAGTACAAACTTAACTTCGGTGTTATCGGTACTCCTGCAGAGGGCTTGTCGGGCAGATTTGTAAGAATTGATAAAGAGCGTTTCGGAATTATTCCGGGTGTTACAGACAGAGAGTATTATACAAACTCTTTCCATGTACCTGTTTATTACAATATCTCCGCATTTGATAAAATTAAGATTGAAGCACCTTATCACAATCTTACAAACGGCGGTCACATCTCATATATTGAGCTTGACGGTGACCCGTCACAGAATATTGACGCATTTGAGGCTGTTATCCGTTGTATGAAAGAGAGCGGAATCGGCTACGGTGCAATCAACCACCCCGTTGACCGTGACCCTGTTTGCGGACATACAGGTATTATTGGTGATTATTGCCCGCAGTGCGGCAGAAAAGAAACTAAGAACGGTCAGGGATTTGAGCGTATCCGCAGAATTACAGGCTACCTTGTAGGTACAACAGAGCGTTTTAACAATGCAAAGGCAGCCGAGGTAAGGGATAGGGTAAAGCACTCTGTTTCCGAATGTTGCGGTATGGAAGATTTTTCCGATGATATTACAGCATAATTATGAGTAAAGATATTATAAGACTTTCAGGTGTTATAAAAAACAGCATAGTTGACGGCCCGGGTTTCAGACTTACAGTTTTTTGCCAGGGTTGTCCGCATCACTGCGAGGGCTGCCACAACGAAAAAACGTGGGACTTTGACGGCGGCTTTGACGGCAAGGTTGAGAAGATAATCAATGTCGCAAATTCACTTCCGCTCTTGCAGGGACTTACTTTTTCGGGCGGCGAACCGTTTTGTCAGGCAGAGGCATTTGCAGAGCTTGGCAGACTTGCACACGAAAACGGATATAATGTAGTTACATACACGGGCTATACTTACGAAAAGCTGCTTGAGGGAGCAGACAAACATCCCGAATGGATGGATTTGCTCAAACAGACGGACTACCTTATAGACGGCAGATTTATACTTGAAGAAAAGAGCCTGATGCTTAAGTTCAGAGGAAGCAGAAATCAGCGTATTATTGATGTGAAAAAGAGCCTTGAAAGTAATCAAATAGTTGAAAATTACGATATATAAACAAAACCTGCGTTGTTGAGTATAACGCAGGTTTTGTGTTTTGCTGATTTTTTCAAAAGTCAGAGCAGCAGAGTATTTTATAATTATTTGCTTTAAACTGTGCACTAAACAGTAATAAACAAAATACGGACTGCACATAAAATGCAGTCCGTAAATATTTGAATTATGTGATTTGATTATTTAATAGCCTCAAATGCTTCCTGTAAATCGAAGAGAATATCATCAATATGCTCTGTACCGATTGAAAGACGAATTGTATTTGGCTTAATGCCCTGCTCTGCAAGCTCCTGCTCGTTAAGCTGTGAGTGTGTTGTTGATGCAGGATGAATAGCAAGTGACTTAACATCTGCTACATTTGCAAGAAGTGAGAATACCCGGAGATTATCAATGAACTTCTTAGCGTCTTCTTCTGTACCCTTGATTTCAAAAGTAAAGATTGAACCGCCACCGTTAGGGAAGTACTTATCATAAAGTGCCTTATACGGTGAGTTTGGAAGTGATGGGTGGTTTACGCTCTCAACCTGTGGGTGATTTACAAGGAATTCAAGAACTTTCTTTGTGTTTTCTACATGACGCTCAACACGGAGTGAAAGTGTTTCAAGACCCTGCAAGAAAATGAATGCGTGGAACGGAGAGATTGTAGCACCTGTGTCACGGAGAAGAATTGCTCTGATGTATGTTACAAATGCAGCACCCGGAGCAGCCTGTGTAAATACAGCACCGTGGTATGATGGGTTTGGCTCTGCAAACTGTGGGAATTTACCTGATGCAGCCCAGTCAAACTTACCGCTCTCAATAATTACACCGCCGATTGCCGTACCGTGACCGCCGATGAACTTTGTAGCTGAATGAACAACGATGTCTGCACCGTACTCAAACGGTCTTACAAGGTAAGGGGTTGCAAATGTGCTGTCAACAACAAGCGGAATATTGTGTGCGTGTGCAATCTTTGCGAGAGCCTCAATATCAATAAGGTTAGCATTTGGATTGCCGAGTGTTTCAATGTAGAGAGCCTTTGTATTCTCGTCAATAGCATTTTCAAAAGCACCCTCTTCATCAGGATCAACAAATGTTGTTGTAATGCCGTAAGCAGGAAGTGTGTGTTCGAGAAGGTTATATGTGCCGCCGTAGATTGTCTTTGCAGCTACGATGTTATCGCCTGCTTTAGCAAGAGCCTGAATTGTATATGCGATTGCAGCTGCACCCGAAGCTACTGCAAGAGCGGCTGTACCACCCTCAAGAGCTGCAATTCTCTGCTCAAAAATATCTTCTGTAGGGTTTGTAAGTCTGCCGTAGATGTTGCCTGCATCTTTAAGTGCAAAACGATCTGCGGCGTGCTGGCTGTTGTGGAATACATAAGAAGTAGTTGCGTAAATCGGAACTGCTCTTGCATCTGTTACCGGGTCTGCCGATTCCTGTCCTACATGAAGCTGAAGTGTTTCAAAGTGTAATTTTCTATCTTTTAATGTGCTCATTTTATTTACCTCTTTCAATAATTAATTTAGTTTGTTACAATGTTATAATAAAAATAATGTAGTAATGTATTTGTTGCGTCAGCAACAACATCCAGAAGTACTGCACATTCGTCCGTATCGGTAGTTCTGTCTTAATAGATTTACAAATAATAGAAGCATTAGAATTCTCCTTTGCTAAAACTTACTAATTACATAGGTTTAATGTGATTGTATATTATCATATAATTTACCCGTTGTCAATACTATTTTTTAAATTTTTAAAAATATATTTGTTTAGTAGGTTTTTAGAGCAATATTTGCCGGTTTTATAACATATTTGTAGAATTATAAGCGACCAATATACATATAGAAAGATAATTAAAATATAAATCGGATAAAAAACAACTTGAAAACCTACTAAATATATGTTATTATTATGTTATAGATGAATGCTATATTTTTGCAAATACTTAGTAAAAGGTGGTGTTAATTTGAAAATTTCTACAAAGGGAAGATACGCACTGCGAATGCTTATAGATTTGGCAATGCACCAGAATGACGGTTACATTGCACTTAAGGATATTGCGGCTCGTCAGAATATTTCCAAAAAATATCTTGAGCAGATTATGCCTATTCTTAATAAAGCCGATGTGTTACTTACAAACCGTGGATTTCAGGGTGGATACCGCCTTGCAAGAACTCCCGACCAATATACGGTAGGCGAGATTCTCCGCATTACAGAGGGCAGCCTTGCTCCTGTTGCTTGTCTTGACCACACTCCGAATAACTGCCCTATGAGCGAGGAATGCATTACTTTGCCTGTATGGCAGGGACTTAATGAGGTTATTACAAAGTATCTTGACGGCATCACTATTCAAGACATTATTGACCGTCAGACTGAGAGCATCGGCAATGACTATGTTATATAACAGTTTATAAGAAATAGAGTTATAGAAGAATTTGGAAAGCCATCTTTGATTTGCGTCAAAGATGGCTTTGCGTTTTTGAAATTCTTATTATTGATTGGTTAAATTGGTTAATTAAAATAATCTCCGATTGGAGAAGTATTGTACTGCTTTTTTATTTCAACAATAATAGAACCGTTGTCTTTTTGAATTTCAGACAAAATTTTATATTTTGTACCACTTCTGTCTAATTGAATTTTATATTTTTCAAAAGGCAGTTTTTACAATATTTTTGTTATAAAATGTTAGCTGTTATCTACAATAATAAATAATTTTTAGGCTTTAGAACAAAAAAATAAGTCTATTTCCCGTAAAAAATAACAGACTTCAAAATCAAGTTTTGAAGTCTGTTAAAATATACTACAGGGGATAGATATTAAAAATTATTTATCTGAGAACATTGGAGTTGAAAGGTAACGGTCGCCTGTATCTGGAAGAAGCGCTACAATTACCTTGCCCTTATTTTCAGGGCGTTTAGCAAGCTCGGTTGCCGCATATACTGCCGCACCCGAAGAAATACCTACAAGCACACCCTCGGCACGAGCGATTGCCTTGCCCGTTGCAAATGCGTCATCGTTTTCTACTGCGAAAATTTCGTCATATACATTAGTATCAAGTGTTTCAGGAACAAAGCCTGCGCCGATACCCTGAATTTTGTGAGGACCTGCAACACCCTTTGAAAGTACAGGTGATGTAGCCGGTTCAACTGCAACGATTTTTACATTTGGATTTTTTGACTTAAGATATTTACCTACACCTGTTACGGTACCGCCTGTACCTACGCCTGCAACAAAAATGTCAATCTTGCCGTCTGTATCCTCCCAGATTTCAGGACCTGTTGTTGCAAAGTGAGCGGCAGGGTTTGCCTGGTTTACGAACTGACCCGGAATAAAGCTGTGCGGAATTTCACTTGCAAGTTCGTCAGCCTTTGCGATAGCGCCCTTCATACCTTTTGCACCGTCAGTAAGAACAAGTTCTGCGCCGTAAGCCTTAAGAAGATTTCTTCGTTCGATGCTCATTGTTTCAGGCATTGTAAGAATAATTCTGTAACCTCTTGCGGCTGCTACCGCTGCAAGACCTATACCTGTGTTACCGCTTGTAGGCTCAATGATTACAGAATCAGATGTAAGCAAGCCTTTTTCTTCCGCATCATCAATCATAGCCTTTGCTACTCTGTCCTTAACACTTCCTGCCGGATTAAAATATTCAAGCTTTGCAAGTACAGGTGTGTCAAGTCCCTGTGCAGCAGAGTAATTATTGAGTTTCATAATAGGTGTTCTGCCAATGAGGTCAGTGATTTTCTCGTAAATTTTCATAATGCATTCTCCTTTATAATATAATGTTTATAGTAATGTCCGTAATTGAAATTCAATCCTTATTAAACCTACATAAATTATAGGTATTATTATAGCACCGCAATATTACATTGTCAACACTTAAATATAAATATTTCCAAAAAAAATAATAAATATCGAATTTTTAATGCTGATATGCAATATGTATAGAAATACAACGGGATTTTTTATAAACAAAATTTTAAATACAATTGCAAATTTTTACAATATATGTTAAAATTAGAGCAATAATAAGCAAACGGATTTACCGTGAAATTTAAAAGAAGGTGTATAACTTTGAAAAAATGTTTTTCGATTGTACTGACTGTACTTATGGCGGTGATAGCTTTTACAGCTTTTTCATCAGTTAATGCTGTTTCTGTCGAAAGTAATCAATCGGTACATACTAACCAAACAGCGGACTTAGGAATACCTCCGCTTGACTTCGGCGATTCAAATGACTATGACAGCGGCGGTTCTGATTGGGGCGGCAGCTCTGACTGGGGCGGCAGCTCTGACTGGGGTGACAGTTCTGATTGGGACAGTTCAGACCACAGCAGTTCCGAAAGCAGCGGAGAAGGTCTTGGATTTGGCGGAACGTTAGTTGTTTTCCTTGTAGTTATCGGTATAGTTGTTTACGGCATGATAAGGAGCAAAAAGGACAGCAAAAGAACAACTAAAAGCACAACTACTACTGTTGGCAGATCACAGACAATTCAGCAGTCGGCAGGCAGAAATATTACACTTCCTGACCGTACGGCACAGATTTCAGACCTTATCAAGCAGAATGATCCGAACTTCTCGGCAGAAGATTTCCTTTCATTCTCAAGATATGTATATGTTACCATTCAGGACGCTTGGAGCAAGCGTGACCTTTCACCTGTAAGAATTTATTTACACGATAATCTCTACAATCAAACTCAAAAACAGATTGATCGCAAGATTGCAAACGGCGTAATCAATAAGATTGAAAATGTAGCCGTAAGTACAGCTTATCTTACAGCGTATCGCAGAGATAAGGAATTTGAGTATGTTACAGTTTATCTCAATGCCCGTCTTACAGACTATGAGATAAACGAAAAGACCGGTCAGGTTCTCCGTGGAGATCCTAATGCAAGATACGAGTTGAGGTACACACTTCGCTTTGCCCGTAATTCAAGCATTAAGACCACAAGTGCAAACAGTCAGACACTTAAGTCACACAGTTGCCCGAATTGTGGTGCTCCTCTTGAAATGTCAAGTTCCGGCAAGTGCGAATACTGCGGAAGTACAATTACAACAGGTCAGTATTCATGGGTACTCAGCGAATATTCTTCTATTCGTAACGATACTGTTGACCAAGGCATTTATATTGAAAAAGATAACAATGCTCAAAACAATACAAATAATAATCAGTAATTTTTTATTGCTGTTCGGGACCGGGATTTTTCCGGTCCCGATTTTTGTATTTAATCCGTAAATATTTTTTTATATAATGGCAAAATAAAGCTATAAACAAAGTTGTTTTTTACATAATGTATCAAATACTTGCATTTTTTTAACTTGTGTGTTATATTGTAAATGATTTGTTAATCAATATTTCTAAGTACAAGGTGATATTATGGATTACAAAATTATTGCACTTGACATTGACGGTACTCTGACTAACTCTCAAAAAGAGATTACTCCACGCACTCGATACGCTATTATTGACGCTCAAAAAATGGGCAAAAAGGTTGTAATCGCTTCGGGCAGACATCCTATGGGGATTCAGAGCATTGCAAGAGATTTATTGCTTGACCGCTATGAGGGTTATATTATGGCTTTCAACGGAGGAAAAATTCTTGATTGTACTACCGGACAAACTATTGTAAGTAAGGATTTTCCGAAGGAATACCTTTCCGACATACTCGGTGTGTTGAAAGAATCAAATCTTTCTGTTCATACCTATGATGATAAGAAAATCATTACAGGCGGCACTTTGAATGATTATTCAAATGTTGAAAGAGATATTCTCAAAATGGAAATGGTTGTTGTGGAAGATTTTGCGGCGAATATTCCTGAAAAAATCAATAAACTTTTACTTTCGGGCGAACCTGCCGAAATTGATAAATATAACGAAATTCTTGCAAAACGCTATGACGGTTTGCTTGATGTGTATAAGAGCGCACCGTACTTCCTCGAGATTATGCCTTTCGGCGTAACAAAGGGTTCTATGCTGCCTATGCTGCTTGAAAAACTCGGTTTTACAAACGAAGAGATGATTGCTTTTGGCGACAATTACAATGATATAACTATGATTGGTTATGCGGGTCTTGGAGTTGCTATGGGCAATGCAGAGGAAGATGTAAAAAAGATTGCAAATTATGTCTGCGAGTCAAATGATGATGACGGAGTTGCAAAAACACTTGAAAAATATGTTTTGAAAAGTAATATATAATTTGTAGTTGTGATATATAAATAGTTGTGATATATAAAAACTCTCTGAATTTAATCGGAGAGTTTTTTGCTTTGTCAAAAAATCTGTCTGCTTTTTAAAAAAACAGCACTTTGTTCACTTTTTTGTATAAATTACATAAAACAAGGATTAAATGTTTGGAAGCACAGATTTCAAATAATTCTAAATCAGAAAAAAAATCATTGATAACTACTTTATAATTATATGTAGATGTTAAATTTTGATTTTAACGGAAAATGGAGGAAAAGCTATGACAAAGGTAAAAAAACTCATTGCTTTAATGCTCGTTGTCTGCATTGCGGCAACAGTGGGAATTGTGTCGGTTTCGGCTGCTACTGTTGACGATGCTGAGTCAGTTCAGGCTAAATACGACGGTATTAAAGTGCATGTGTATTCTGAAGACGGCGCACCGAACATCTATTATTGGAACAGCCTTCCGCAGAATATCGCAACAGATTACCCCGGTCCTAAAATGACCGCCGAGGGTGATAACAGCTACTGCTACACATTCGACAATGTAACAAAAATCAATATGATGTTTGTTACAAACGGCACTCAGTCTGCTGAAACAACAAGAAACAGCGGCGAGTGGTGGTACAAAAACGGAAGATGGTCTTCTAAGTCTTGGAATGATTTTGATGACTGGAAGAGAACGGATCTTCGTGAAGATTCAATTTACTTTGTAATCACAACTCGTTTCTATGACGGTGATACAGGCAACAATGTTCATTGTTGGGACGACCAGCAAGCTAACAACCCTGATTCAGACCCTGCTTGGAGAGGCGACTTTAAGGGCCTTATCGAAAAACTTGATTACATCAAGGCTTTAGGCTTCAGTGCAATTTGGATTACTCCTGTTGTAACAAATGCGTCAGGTTATGACTACCATGGCTATCACGCATTTGATTTCTCAACTGTTGATGTTCGTTATGAGAGTGACGATGTTAAATATCAGGATCTTATCGATGCTGCACATGAAAAAGGTATGAAGATTATTCAGGACATAGTTATCAATCATACAGGTAACTTTGGTGAGGCTACTCTCGCTCCTATGTTTACAAAAGAGTATAGCACACTTAAGGATCTTGAATCTGTTAATTGTATGGTTCCGATTCCTGATTCGGATTTTGCAAAAACATTCCCTGACTATGACAGTCTTGCTCCGGGTTATCAGTATCAGGCAAGACTTAATATAATGAAGGATACTAAGGCTCTTGATTCAGGCGATCATGACACAGAAAATAACTATCATCATTACAAAGACCTTAGCTGGGAAAGCCCAACTGTACAGACAGGACAGATTGCCGGTGACTGCGTTGATGTAAACACAGAAAATCCAAAGGTTGCAGAGTATCTTAACAATGTTTACGGCGATTATATCAACATGGGTGTTGACGCATTCAGAATGGATACCGAAAAGCATGTATCAAGACTTACTCTTAACCAGTTCTATTTCCCATCATGGCTTAAGACAGGCGGAAAGAATTTCTATGTATTCGGCGAGGTTTGTACTCGTGTAAGCGAGTTTTGGAATCATAATATCCCTGCAATTTCTGCTCCTTTCTATACTTGGGCAGAAACAGACAGCAATTATATCAATGCTCTCGGCGATGATCAGCTTGAAAATGTAAACCTTACAAATGCTCACTATGCAAGCAATTCATCTACAAGTAATCAGCCAACTTCTGATAATGTTTATCTTAATGGTATTACATATCATACTCCTGATTACAGTAAGGGCAATGGCACAGGCGTTATTGACTTCCCAATGCATTGGAACTTCTCTACTGCCAGCAATGCATTTACCCGTGCTCTTGAAGAGGATCCATATTATAATGATTCAACATGGAATGTAACTTATGTTGACTCTCATGACTACGGTCCTGATATGGATACTCGTTATAATGGCGGTACTCAGGCTTGGGCAGAAAACCTTTCACTTCTCTTTACATTCCGTGGAATTCCATGTCTATACTATGGTTCAGAAGTTGAATTCCAAAAGGGTGTAAGTATAGACCTTGGTCCAAATGCTCCTCTTTCAACTTTAGGTCGTGCATATTTCGGCGATTATCTTGAGGGTGATGTTTCAGCTACTGATTTCGGTGAATATAGCGCATCGGGAACAGTTGCCGAAACTCTTAATTCTCCGCTTGCTGTTCACCTTAAACAACTGAATATGATTCGTAGGGCAGTACCTGCTCTCCAGAAGGGTCAGTATACAAAGGACAGCGAATATGTAACTGGTAATATGGCATTTATCCGCCGTTATACAAATTCAAGCGAAGGCGTAGACAGCCTTGCACTTGTAACTATTTCAGGCGGCGCTACATTCAAGAACATTCCTAACGGCAAGTATATTGACGCTGTTACAGGTGATGTTAAGACTGTTACAAACGGCACACTTACAGTAGGCAGTATCGGTAAAGCCAACATGAGATGCTATGTAGCTTGCGGTTCAGGCTTCACAGGCATTGACGGTAAGATCGGTACAAACGGTACATATCTTAAGTAATTAAATAATTATAATTACAACTAAGAGGATGGAGTAAAATTCATCCTCTTTTTGTATATATTTGCAGATAAATGAATATTTTTGCTAAAATGTATATAAATATGACATAATCTTAATTATAAATAAGACACTTTAAAGCATTTTGTATCTTTTCTTTTGCTTTAAAATGTGATATAATGTTTTTTAATGGTAATTATAAATTTACTAATCTTTATTGTAGGAAGTGATTTTGATGGGCAGTTATTCAGATAACACACCGGCTATCCATGACTTGGCACAAAAAATGATCTCAAATTCGATGATCGATACAAGTCTTTATTCAAAGTATAATGTTAAGAGAGGACTTCGTGACCTTGACGGTAAGGGTGTATTAACAGGCCTTACAGATATTTCCACAATTATCCAGAATAAAGAAGTTGACGGTAAGCTTGTTCCTTGCGACGGTGAGTTGTATTATCGTGGATATAATGTAAACGATATTGTCGGCGGTATTCTTGAGGATGATCGTTTTGGTTTTGAAGAAGTTGTTTACCTTCTTCTTTTTGGCGAAATGCCAAATGTCGCACAGCTTAAGGATTTTAAGGAATTGCTTGTAAAATACAGAACTTTACCGCAGAACTTTGTTCGTGATGTTATTCTTAAAGCACCGAGTGAAGATATGATGAACTCGATTGCTCGAAGCGTACTTACTTTGTTCTGTTACGATGATAACCCTAATGATACATCGGTAGATAATGTTCTTCGTCAGTGTATTCAGCTTATCTCTGTATTCCCAATGCTTTCCGTTTACGGCTACCATGCATATAACCACTATCTCCGTGACAAAAGCCTTTATATTCACCGTGCAGAGCCTACTATGTCCACAGCGGAGGTTATTTTGTCATTACTTCGTCCTGACAGAAAATACACACCGCTTGAAGCAAAAGTTCTTGATATGGCGCTTATTCTTCATATGGAGCACGGCGGCGGTAACAACTCTACATTTACAACTCATGTTGTAACTTCTTCCGGTACAGATACTTATTCGGCAATTGCAGCGGCTTTGGCATCTCTTAAAGGTCCTAAGCACGGCGGTGCAAATGTTAAAGTATTCTATATGTTTGAGGATATTAAAAAGCACATAAAAGACTGGAAAGATGACGAAGAAATTGCAGATTACCTTGAAAAAATACTCGAAAAGCAGACATTCGACAGAATGGGTCTTATCTATGGTATGGGTCACGCTGTTTATACAATTTCTGACCCTCGTCAGATTATTCTTAAGGGCGCAGTTCAAAAACTTGCAAAAGCAGAAGGCTATGATGAGGACTTTGAACTTTATGAGAGAGTAGAAAGACTTGCTCCGCAGGTTATCGGCAAAAAGCGTAAGATTTATAAAGGCGTTGCGTCCAATGTCGATTTTTACAGCGGTTTGCTTTACAGTATGCTTGACATTCCTTGTGAGCTTTATACACCGATGTTCGCTACAGCCAGAATTGCAGGTTGGAGCGCACACAGACTTGAGGAAATCGTAAATGGAGGTAAGATTATCCGTCCTGCTTATATGAGTATTTCTACAACAAAGAATTATACTCCACTTGATAAAAGATAATATTAAAAATTAAGGCGGATACTTGCAAAGAGTATCCGCCTATTTTTTCGTAAAAGTTATGGTTTGGCGGAGTGTCGGTCGGGCATTGAAATTTAGTTAACGCTAAATTATCCTCCCCAAAACAAAAAAAGTTTACTCAATTTTTCAAAAATTGCGGGTTTGGGCAGCACACATAAAAATCTTCCGATATAACAATTTATCAGGCGCAAACAGCTACGCTGTTTGCATACTTGCACCGAGTTTGAAAAAACAGGCGGTAGTCTTTTGGAAAAAATTGCTTATTTATTGTTTATTGAATGGCTTTCTTGTTGCTATCGCATTTAAGGGTATTCGCCGTTGCGTTCAAGCCGCCAAACAGCAAGCCGTTCGACTATCGTTAGATTGCATAAACGGAAAGTATTTGTGGGCTTTGCCAACACCCACGACCTTTGAAAAGGTCGACCAAACTTCTATAGTTGCTTTTCCAATTTATTCCGCTAAATCATAATTTATTAATATTGCCCCAACATAAAAAACTCCCGCCCAAGCGAGAGTTTTTAACATTTTATTTATAAGATGTTGAAAGTGAAACTGTACCGTCTGATTTTCCGTTATTATCAATATGATAAACTAAATTGTTTTTTTCATCAATAGTGCTTGCAGACTGCCATAACCAGTTTACTTTTGATGAGCCGTCAGCTGTTGCTTCAAAAGTTACAACAACCATTTCTCCGCCTTTAGTGTAGTCATAGCCTGTGGTTATGTCAGAGCCGTTTAAGTTGATTTTTCCGGCTATTTTTGCATTGATAATACCATTTGTTGTAGCTGGTTTCTGGAGCAGAGCAGATTTAACTTTTAATTTTGATGAATCATATGTGATTTGTGCCTGATAGTTTGTTAAAACTACAGTGCTTTTAACCGAGTAGGTAACTGTTATTGTTTGACCTTTCTTTAAGTCAAGAGTTACATCTTCGTTAGATTTTTCATCGGAGTTGTTTTTGTCAGATGAATTGTTATTTGATTTGTTGTCCGAATTATTGCCTGAATTATTGTTTGAATTGTTGTTTGAATTGTTGTTTGCAGCCTTGCTTGATGAATTATTGTTAGAGTTGCTGTTTGCTTTTGATGAATCGGAAGAGCCGCTTGATTCTGACTTTTCAGAGCTTTGAGCAGACTCGGACTTTGATTCAGAACCCGAACTTTGTGAATTTCTGCTTTCAGAAGTTACTTCGCTTTCTGATTTGTCGTTTGCAACAGTTGTGTTTTCAGCGGCAGAAGCAGTGCTTGTTACGGTCACAGCGGTTGATGAACTCTCATCTTTATTACCGCAGCCTGTCATTACACTTGCAAATGATGTTGAAACGGCAAGTACGGCAATCAAAAGTGCAACAGAAAGCCTCTTTGCTTTATGCTTTGAATTATTCATAAAATCATTCCTTATCTAATGTTATTGTTCCTATTATAGCAAAATATATTATAAAAATAAAGCGTAATTATTTAAATAATAATTTGCAAAATTTGACATTGTAATTCAATTTTTTCTATGATATAATAGATATGTGAAAACTGAATGAATTTTTAGGAGTGTTTGAATTGAAATTAGCAAAAATTATTGCAGTAGGACTTTCTGCTGTAATGCTTACTACAGGCTTTTCTGTATCTGCTCTTGCGGCACAGACAACCGAATCCACCGTTTCTACACCGGGATTTAAGACATATGACGCATTATATGCTCACGCTGTTTTAAACTCTGAAGATACACAGGCTTGGCTGAGATGGCAAAGTGTACACGATGAGAACTTTAACGAAATAGACAGTAATAAAAAGTATTTCTTCCTGCCTTCTTCGGCAAACGGAGAAAAAGTTGATATTTACAACGCTTATTCATCACCGATTACAATAAACGGTGTTACTGTTGACTCACATAAATCGGGTTCAATACCGTACAATACAAATGTTGAGTATACGGTAAATGCGGGCGGCAAAAACTTTACTTTGATTTTTATGAAATCAACCGCAGAGTCCGCCGTATATATCAATAATGACAATGCCGACGGTAATGGTACGGAGCTTATCACATACCTTAATCGTGATAAGAGTAATTCCGCAAGCGCAACAGCCGCAATTATCGATGCAGACGGTACAATTGAAACTGCCGATGTTAAGAAAATAAAGGGAAGAGGAAACTCAACCTGGGGCAAGGCTAAAAAACCGTACAATGTTACTTTTAAAGATAATGTAACAATCGGTTCAATGGACAAGTGTAAGAAATTTTCAATGCTTGCAAATTATCAGGACGATTCTCTTTCAAGAAACAGATTTTTATATGACCTTTCTGATGCGGTAGATATGCCGTACGCTTCCGATTCACGCTATGTAGATTTTTACTCTGACGGCTATTATTGGGGTTCTTACCAGATGTGCCAAAAGATTGACACAGGTAAAACTAACCTTTTAAGCGATATTGACGATAAAGGCTACCTCAACAAGGACGGCTCAATCAACGAAAACTTCCAATTTGTATGCGAGGTTGACGCAAGTGCTACTGATGATGATTATCACTTCACTTCATCAAGCGGTAATAAGATTACATTAAAAACTCCCGAGCTTGCACCGGGAGACAAAGGCTACAACGAAGTTAAGAATTATGTAAAAGAAAAGTTTGACGCTTTTTATAACGCAATCAAAAGCTCAAGTGCAAATCTTGCCGATTATGCTGATGTTGATTCTGTAACAAAGATTTATCTTATAAACGAACTCGGCAAAAACTGGGATTCGGGCGTATCAAGTCTTTACTTTACATATAAGCAGGACGAAAACGGCGATTGGAAATTCTTTGGTTCACCTGTATGGGACTACGATAACTCACTTGGCAACGCAAAGGGCGTTGAATGGGATCTCGGAAATATAGGAGTAAATGACTATGAACAGTACAGCGGTTGGTGGTGCAAATACAAAGATAAAGGTAAAAACAGCAGCAGCACAAACAATGTTATGAATCTGATTTCGAGAAATAAAAATGTTATTAAGGCTGCACCGCAGGTTTGGTTTGAGGACTTTGTTCCGGCTCTCAAAACATTTATGTCAAGCGGAGTAAGTGAGGGAGAAATTTATTCATCTGATGTTTATTATAACTACCTAAAGGGCAGTGCAGAGATGAACTACAAGAGCGGTTGGTTGCTCAATACAGGCAGCTGGATTGCAGACCACAGCAAACTCAATGTAGCTACCTTTGACTATTCCACAGGCAAATATACAGTAAGCAATACTGCTACAAAGTACAGCAACGATTTTGACGGAAAGTACAATTATTGTGCCGATTGGCTTACAAGCCGTGCGGCTTGGCTTAGCAACGAAATGTATGCTGATTACGAACCGTCAAATCCAAGAATTGAAAATGACCTTAACAATGACGGAATTTTAGATGTTCGTGATGCAACGGCTCTTCAGCTTTACATTGCAGAAAGTGCAACACTTGACATTGAAGGTGTAAAAATGGCTGATATAAACAAAGACGGAATTATTGATGTGAGAGATGTCACAGCTTTACAGCAGATAATTGCACAATAAAATTTAAATTTTTATACCGCTTGATTTCGGAAGATTTCAAGCGGTATTTTGATTTTTAAAAGTCATATTTCTATTATTTAATTATAAATTTACACAAAATTTATTGAAAAACTTACGGTAATGGTATATAATGTATTTGTGAAAATTTTGGGTATTATTGAGGATAGTATTTGATTTAATTATGGAGGTTATTATGAGAAAGACTAAAATTGTTTGCACAATTGGTCCTGCCTGCAACAATAAAGAAACCTTGCTTGAGATGATCAACGCAGGTATGAATGTTGCTCGTATTAATATGTCACACGGAGCATATGACGATTTGGAAAACACTTTTAATGTTCTCAAAGAAGCTATTGCCGAAAGCGGAAAAATTGTGTCAATTCTTCTAGATACAAAAGGTCCGGAAGTAAGAGTATGCACATTTGAAAACGGCAGTATAGAACTTATTGAAGGTCAGCTTTTCAGCCTTTGCAAGAATAAAGAAGTCGGTGACGAAACAGGCGTGGCAATTTCTTTCCCTAAGCTTGTTGATTTGTTCAATGCCGACGGCAAAGCGGCAATAGGCAGAGAATTATTATTAGATGACGGTCTTATCTCAATAGTTGTTGAAAGTATGACTCCTAATGAAATCATTTGCAAAGTAGTTAAGGGCGGCACACTTAAGAACAGAAAGAGTATTAATATTCCCGGTTATCATATAAATATGCCTTATGTCAGTGCACAGGACAGAAAAGATATTGAATTTGGTCTTTCTCACGGCGCTAATGTAGTTGCCGCATCATTCGTTCGTACACACGAAGATGTAGCTACATTAAGAGATTTTATTGACAGCATCGGATTTGAATATGTAGAAATTATCGCAAAGATTGAAAATCAGAGCGGTGTTGACGATATGGACGCTATTATTGACTGCGCCGACGGCATTATGGTTGCCAGAGGTGATATGGGCGTTGAAATTCCGTTTATTAAACTTCCTGAAATTCAGAAAACACTTATCAGAAAGTGCGTTGCAAGAGGTAAATATGTAATTACAGCAACTCAAATGCTTGAGAGTATGACTTCTTCACCTCGTCCTACAAGAGCTGAAATCAGCGATGTTGCCAATGCTGTATATGACGGTACAAGCGCCGTTATGCTTTCGGGTGAGTCTGCCGCAGGTAAGTATCCTGTTGAAAGTGTTAAGGCTCTTGACGCTATATGCTTTGAGGCAGAGCAGAACGGTGAGTTTACAGCTCTTAAAGACTATATCGAACATCACAGTATTCAGGACAGCAACCCAATCAGAGGCAGTATTTGCCGTGCGGCAAGAGATATTGCTCATCAGATTGGCGCAAGAGCTATTATTGTTGAGAGTGCTACAGGTAAAGTTGCAAGAGCAATGACACATTTCCGCCCGAATGTTCCGATAATTGCAGTTGTTACCTCTTCGCTTGTTTGTAAAAAACTTTGCCTTAATTGGGGTATTACAGCACTTATCGGTGAAGAAAAGAAAACTTCCGATGCCATTACAAAGCAGGCAATGGAAAAGGCTTTAAGCACGGGCTACTTTAAAAAGGGCGATATTGTAGTTGTAATTTCTTCAAACAGAACTGCACCTACTTCAAGCACAGACTCTCTTAATGTAAGGATTTTATAATATGAATAACAATAACATTATACTTATAGGAATGCCGGGTTCGGGTAAGAGTACACTTGGTGTTCTGCTTGCAAAATACAGCGGATATTCTTTTGTGGATTTAGACTTGATTATTACTAAGAAAACAGGCAAAAAACTGCAAAAGATACTTGATCAGGACGGCTATGATGCTTTTTTGAAAATTGAAAATCAAGTAGGCAAAGAGCTTGACTGCGAGAAAACAGTTGTGGCAACAGGCGGCTCAATGGTACTTAGCACAGAAGGTATGGAACATTTGAAGAAAATCGGTACGGTTGTGTATATTAATGTGCCGATTGATGAAATCATACGCAGAGTTACAAATGTAGCGACAAGGGGAATTGCTTTTAAAGACGGCGAAACTCTTAACGATGTTTTTAAAGAGAGAACACCTCTTTATGAAAAATATGCAGATGTAACCGTTGATTTTGAGAATGCGTCAAATCTTGAAGAAACCGTCGATAAAATTATGGAAAAATTAAATCTTCATAAGTAATAATTTAAGCACCGATTTGAAAAGTCGGTGCTTTTTTGCCTTTTGCTTTAAAAACGATTTTTGTTAAAATGTTGGTAAATTGTGGTTTAGCAAATTGATTTGCCAATTAATTATAATAGTTTGGTCGACCTTTTCAAAGGTCGTGGGTGTGGGCAAAGCCCACAAATACTTTCCGCTTATGCAATCTAACGATAGCCAAACAGCTCGCTGTTTGGCGGCTTGAACACAACGGCGAATGCCCTTGAATGCGATAGCAACAAGAAAGACATTCGATATATAATGAAAAGTTAATTATTTCTTTTATAAAAGGCTGTCGCCTGTTTTTCAAACTATGTGCAAGCACGCAAACAGCGTGGCTGTTTGTGCCTGATAATTTGTAATAAAAACAGCTTTCTTGGGCGTTGCCCAAACCCGCAATTTTTGAAAAAATTGAGTAAACTTTTTTGCTTTTGGGAGAATAATTTAGCGTTAGCTGAATTTCAATGCCCGACCGATACTCCGCTAAACCATAATTTACCCCGACTTTTGAAAGAACTGTTTTAATAAAAAATTAACTAAAAAGGCAATACCACAATTAATGTGATATTGCCTCAATTTTTAAAGAAATTCCATAGGGTCAAGGCGGTCTGTTTCACTTCTTCTGATTTCAAAGTGTAAATGTTCGCCAGTGGAGTCGCCTGTAGAGCCTACATAGGCTACAGTCTGTCCCTTATATACCTTGTCACCCTGACTCACTGCAAGTGAACTGCAGTGACCGTACAATGAATAATATCCGTTTCCGTGGTCGATTATAACATAGTTGCCATAGCCTGAATCATCATATCCTGCCCATGTTACTGTGCCGCCGTCAGCCGCTACAATGTCCTGACCGCCGATTCCGTCATCTGAAATATCTATGCCTGAATGAAGTCTGCCCCAACGATAGCCGTAGTAGCTTACAATGTTGTGGGTGTAGGGAACAGGCCACATAAACGAACCTGTTGCCTCGTATGACGGAGCTTCGCTTGTGCCCTGAACAATTATCTCGTTCTTAGGCTCTTTTGTAACATTTCTTGCTGTTTCAACAGAATTTGTCTGTTCTCCGTTTATATATGTTACCTTGTAGGTTACTTCAGCCTCGCCGTTTTCACCTTCTTGCTTGGTTTCGCTGTAGGTGTTGCTCTTTGAATCGTCATACTCGTATTGAGTATCGTAATTAAGGCTGATTGTATCGGTAACATCAGTAGTAACAGCCACATAAAGGTAATCTTTAGCAAGCTCAAGAACTTCATCTGCCGTAAGTACGGTTGCATTCGGGAATTTACCGTTGATAATTTTTACTGTATTTGCAAAATCAGCGGTAGTATTTTCGTCATAACCCTCTTTAGCGTCAGATAAAATTTTATTTAACGCATTGCCGAGGGCAGATGTTTCTCCTGTAACACCGATTTTTTTGCCGTTAATATAAAGTGCAGAAAGTTGAGCGCCGATATTGTTGCTCAAAACTGCATTTGTAACAGCTTTTTCCGCAGTATCGGTTGCCTCATCTGCTGTAGCTATGCTTGAAAATTCATTTGAAGTATAGTCAACATAAGAGTATCCCGAAGACTTGGAACTTTGTACAGTCGTTTTCTTTTCTGTCGGCGGTACGGAAAGTGCACTTGCGCCCGATGCAAAACCTATCATAGCGGCAGTGAGGCAGGCAACAGATGCAAGCATAGCTTTCTTCTTGATTGCCTTATGCACACTTGCTTTTGAAACAGGTGCGGCGTGAGCGTATTTTCTGTCATTTTTATAGCGTGTTGCGGTAACAAGCTTTAATGTTGGATTATCTGTATTATTAAAGTTTATACCCTGTCTTGCAGCGCCGTATCGTCTGTCAAAATAACAGATTTCAGCTCGTTTGGAGCTTGTCTGCATAACAGGCTTTGGCTGTACGGCAGGTTTGTTTTGCCTTTTTGCAACAGGTTTTGTAACATTTCTTTTTACGGTTACTTTTCTTGTTGATTTTATTTTAAACTTTTTTGCTGCAAGCGCAGTTGCTCTCTTTATAAAGCGAACAGTTTTCTGAGCGGTATTAAGCTCTTGAGGTTTGCGCCTTGTAAAAGGAAGACTCTCGATTTCTTGATAGCCGTCCTTGCCAATGAACTTTGTACTCAAAATAATTTCTCCTATCTCATTAACTGTTACATTCTTGTAACAAACTTAACACTATTATTATAACAAATAGTAACAAAATTGCAATAGAAGAATTAAAAACCGTAATCTTATCCAGTAATTAGCACAAATCTAACAGCGTATATTATGCAACAGATACAATAATTCTCAAAATTAATTATACTTTAAGTTATCGACTGTTAAATCCTTTAACTTATTGTAATATTTATTTAATGCCTCAATAGCACCGTTAAAGTCGTGTTCCTTGTAATTTCCGCACTCTGTGGCAGTATTTCCTGGAATTTCGCCTGTGTGATTCTTACATTTATAAACAGTATCTTTAATAAGCTCAAGGGCATCTTCCTGCGACATATCTCTTACAAGAAAATAAAATCCCGTTCTGCAGCCCATAGGGCCAAAATAAATTACCTTATCCGCATATTTGCTGTTGCGTGAATATGTTGCAAAAAGATGTTCAATAGTGTGCATAACAGGGTTAGGCAGAAACGGCGGAGTATTCGGCTTAATAAATCTCATATCGTATGTTGTAATGTCACCGTCAATTCTCGATACATAAACACCCGGTTCAAGTGTATCGTGATTTACCTGAAAGCTCGCAATTCTTTCCATTATAAAAAACCTCTTTCTTATTTAATAGTTTTAAGCGTAGTCTGCAATACCGGTAAAGCAAATGTTAAGGTCAACTTCGCCGTCAATACCGTCAACCTTACCTGCGGTTGTATATTGCCACATCGAAAATTGATAGTAAAATTCAGGCGTGTCGCTGTATTCGCAGTACCAAATGTCATAGTCCTTTAATCTTGAAAGGTCATATTTAAAATAAAGTTCACGGCTCGGAGAGTAAATAGATGCGATATAGCCGTTTGATTCTACGGTCTGGCAGAATGCTCTTGCACATTCGGTTGCCTCGTAAGCAGAAACATTGTCGGTTCTTGCATCATCATCTTTTACAATTTCCCAGTCATAAGCAACGGGATAATCAAGTTTGATGTCGCCGAGAATGTCTTTTACATAGTTTGCCTCCTCAATAGCCTCATCGGTATTAATTGCTTGGGAGAAGAAGTAAACACCGACTTTGATGCCGTTGTCTTTTGCCTCTGTAATATTTTTTATTGCATTTTCGTCTTGATACAGAGTTCCCTCTGTGCCGTAGCCTCTGCCGCCGATTCTTATCATAGCAAAGTCAATGCCCGAATCCTTAACTTTTTTCCAGTCGATAGTTCCGTTGTAATCGGAAACATCAACACCCTCTGTTGATGCCGCTTTACCGTTTACATTGTAATACTTAAAGTTAGCGTCGGCAGAAAAATTATTTTTATCGAGGGTATTTTTTGGAACATTGGCAAGTTCTGTTATCCAGATTTCTCCGAGAGTGGAATCGTTTATTAAAATTTTTTCTCCTGTGGTTTTTACTGTTGTATCTGTAGGAGTGGGGGTGTAGGAACTTTGTTCGGCAGTGCTTTCGCCCTTGCCGCCGCAGCCTGACAGTGCAACTGTGCTTACGAGGAGTGCCGAAATAAGTATGTATTTAATTTTTTTCATCATATTAACTCCTATTTTGTATTTATTAATGACAGGATAACACAAAAATAAATTTCTGTAAATAAAATAAGTCAAAATTTATATTGAAAATATTGTGAAAATTAAGTATAATAGAACAGTATAATGCAACAATATGGCTCACATTAAAGAAAGGAGTAGGGATTATGAATGCTGCTAAGGTTACAGGTTATGCCAAAAAGCCTAAAAAAGAGCTTATCAAAGCTATTGATGACTGTGTGTCGTTAAGTCAGCTTTTTGCGCTTATCCAGCATGAGAATATAACTATGCAAATGCATTCACAACCCGGCGCATCAAACCTTGCTCCAAAGGTTCTTTCAGCACAAGAGATTATAGATAAAAAAGACACTCCGCTTGAGCGTCTTAAAACTGAAATAAAAAAATCCGTTTTAAAAAGCAAATAGCAGTTGTATCGAATTTTGTCGGTACAACTGCTGTTTTTTTGCTTTAAATATTTTGTTAAAAAGAATTGCTGAAGCCTGATAAATTTAGTGGTTTGCAGAATACTTTGCCGGTCAATTACAATTGTAAAATTAACCGCCGCTTTCTGCTAAACATAATTTTATCCAAAAACCTAAAATCAAAAAACAACCACAAGGAGCATTTTAAAGCGTTCTTCACCGAAAACTGCGTGAGGGTGTTTTGCAGGCATAACAATTGATTCGCCTTTTTTTAATATATACTCAATGCCGTCAACAGTAATTTTTCCGACACCGTCAAGGCAGGTTACAAATGCGTCGCCACTTGATTCGTGAGTGCTGATTTCCTCGCCTTTATCAAAAGAAAAAAGAGTTACGCTTACTGCATCGTTTTGTACAAGGGTTTTGCTCACTACCATTCCGTCCTGATAAGCAACTTCGTCTTTTAATGTAAGCACCTGTGATTTGCTTATATTTTTCATTTTACCGTTTTTAAATAACATTTCCGTTGTAAATACCTCCTTTGTTGAAAACATAATTATTTTTTACAATATTATCACATAAATACCCGATAAACTCAATAAAGTGATGCACAATGTATTGATGAATTTTTGAAAAGTGATATTTTCAATTGCGGATATTGATATATGAATTTTTTTGATGTAAAATAATAATGTTATACTGTTAAAAGGTTAAATATAAGAAAGGCAAATTGAGAGGAAAATATGATTAAACTCAGAAGATTTTTGAAGGACTACAAAAAAGAATGTATTATCGGCCCTTTATGTAAGCTTTTTGAGGCAATACTTGAGCTTATTGTTCCGCTTGTAATGGCGGATATAATTGACAACGGTGTCACCAACGGCGACAAAGGCTATGTACTGCGTATGGGTCTTGTAATGGTTGCGCTTGCGGCAACGGGATTGCTTAGTGCGCTTGTGTGTCAGTATTTTGCTTCAAAAGCCTCACAAGGTTTTGGTACAAAGGTGAGAAGAGCGTTGTTTTCTCACATCAACTCACTTTCTCACGCAGAACTTGACAAACTCGGTACACCGTCACTAATTACAAGAATTACAAATGATGTAAACCAGTCACAACAGATGGTTGCAATGACTATACGATTGCTCACAAGAGCACCGTTTATTGTTATCGGCTCAATTATTATGGCAATGACAATCAGCGTGAGAATGTCAATTATTTTTATAATTGCCGCCGTTATTATCGGTCTTATACTTTATTTTGTAATGACAAAGAGTATTCCGATTTTCAGCCTTATGCAGAAAAAACTTGATAAAATCGGACTTGTTTCAAGAGAAAACCTTTCAGGTAACCGTGTTATCAGAGCTTTTTCAAAGCAGAAAAGCGAAAAAGAGAGAATTGATAATTCTACGGAGGATCTTGCAGCTACTTCAATTCGTATTAGCAGACTTTCCGCTCTGCTTAATCCCGCAACTTATGTTGTAACGGATGTAGCGATTATTGCAATTATCTGGTTCGGCGGTATTAATGTAGATGCCGGTAATATGCAGACAGGTGATATTATTGCGCTTGTAAGCTATATGACGCAGATTTTGCTTGCGATGATAGTTGTTGCAAACCTTGTGCTTTTAATGACAAAGGGCAGTGCGTCGGCAGCAAGAATCAACGAAGTCCTTGAAACGGAGCCAAGCGTAAAAGAAACCACAAAAGAGATTATTTCTGTAAATACAGACGAAAACACACCGAAGATTGCTTTTGACAATGTTTCTTTCAGTTATGGCGGCGGTGATGATGAGCTTAGTAAAATCAGCTTTGAAATCAAGCGTGGCTCAACTGTAGGTATAATCGGCGGTACAGGCTCGGGTAAGAGTACGCTTATCAACCTTATTCCTCGTTTTTATGATGTAACACAGGGAAGCGTGGAGGTTGACGGCAGAAATGTTAAAGATTATTCTTTCAAACAGTTAAGAAAACAGATTGGCATAGTTCCGCAGCAGTCAATACTTTTTAAAGGAACTATCCGTGACAATATGAAATGGGAAAATCCTGACCTTTCGGATGAAGATATTATTACTGCGCTTAAAAACGCACAGGCTTATGAGTTTGTTTCAAAGCTGCCTATGGGACTTGACAGCCATGTTGAGCAGGGCGGTAAAAACTTCAGCGGCGGTCAAAGACAGCGACTTTGCATTGCAAGAGCAATTGCGGCACAGCCAAAGGTACTTATTCTTGACGACAGCTTTTCCGCACTTGACTTTGCAACAGATGCGGCACTCAGAAAAGCGCTTAGTCAGTACACTCATGAGATGACGGTTATAATTGTAACACAGCGTTGTTCAACAATTATGAATTCTGATTTGATACTTGTGCTTGACGACGGTATGCTCGTAGGTAAGGGCACTCACAAAGAATTGCTTAAAAACTGCGAAACCTACAAGGAAATCTGCCTTTCACAGCTTAGCAAATCGGAGGTGGAAGTTTGAAAAAATCAGTAGTAAGAAGAGTTTTAAAATATATAAAACCATACAAAGGATTGCTTGCACTTGCTGTTTTAAGTGCGATTATAAGCGTTTCACTTACTCTTTATATTCCTGTACTTACAGGTAATGCCATTGATAATATTATAGATAAAGGCAATGTTAATTTTGAAAATGTACTTCAAATAATTATTTATATAGCCGTCGGTGTTGCCGGTGTTGCGATTTTCCAGTGGACTATGACTTATTTTACAAATGTAATTTCATACAAAACAGTAAGAGATTTAAGAAGAGATGTTTTCTGTAAATTTAACGATGTGCCGCTATCGTACATTGACACACACTCGCACGGTGACCTTATCAGCCGAGTAATCAATGATGTTGATGCCGTAGGCGACGGCCTTTCACAGATGTTTTTGCAGTTGTTCTCGGGTATTGTTACAATTCTCGGAACAATGGTATTTATGTTTATAATTGACTGGAGAATTGCTCTTGCGGTAATTATCCTTACTCCGCTTTCGTTATTTGTGGCTGCTTTTATAGGTAAAATGACACATAACCGTTTTGCAAGACAACAGCAGCTGCAGGGCGATATTTCCTCATATGTTGAGGAATATGTGGGCAATCAGCGAATTGTAAAGGCTTTTTCATATGAAGACAGAGCTTTTGAAAATTTTGAAAAATACAACCAAGAACTTTACACGGTAGGCTTTAAAGCACAGTTTGCAGGTGCTCTTGCTAACCCGAGCACACGGTTTGTAAATGCAATGGTGTATGCGGCTGTCGGTATATTCGGTGCAATTACAGCAATTGCAGGCACACTTTCGGTCGGACAGCTTTCGTGTTTTTTAACCTATGCAAACCAATATACAAAGCCGTTCAACGAAGTAACGGGCGTGCTCACGCAGTTGCAGACAGCTATTGCGGCGGCGGGAAGAGTATTTGATGTGCTTGACGCCGAAGACGAACCGGAAGATAAGCCTGATTCAATTAAAGTTGAAAATTGCAAAGGCAATGTTAAAATTGAGAATGTCAACTTCTCTTATGTAAAAGACAAGCCCCTTATTACAAACTTTTCTCTTGATGTAAAGAGCGGAAGTCACATTGCAATTGTAGGACCTACAGGCTGCGGCAAAACAACATTTATAAATCTTCTTATGAGATTCTACGATACCGACAGCGGTAAAATATCGGTTGACGGTGTAGATATAAAAGATATGGAGCGTGACGAACTTAGAAAGCTGTATGGAATGGTATTGCAGGACAGCTGGCTTTTCTGCGGAACTATTATGGAAAACTTAAAGTACGGCAATCCCAACGCTACCGATGAACAGGTTATTGAGGCTGCAAAGGCGGCATATGCGCACAGCTTTATAAGAAGAATGCCGGATGGTTATGACACTATGATTTCAGAGGGCGGCGGTAACCTTTCGCAGGGACAAAAGCAGCTGCTCTGTATAGCAAGAGCAATGCTTTCCAATCCGACAATGCTTATTCTCGACGAGGCTACTTCGTCTATTGATACACTTACGGAAATTCGTGTTCAAAAAGCCTTTGCAAAGATTATGCAGGGCAGAACAAGCTTTGTTGTTGCACACAGACTTTCTACGATTAAGGAAAGCGATGTTATTCTTGTTATGCGTGACGGTAATATCATTGAGCAGGGTACTCACGATGAACTTCTCGCAAAGGGCGGTTTCTATAAGAAACTTTACGAAAGCCAATTTGCAAAGTAAAACGGTGTCACTGAGTGACACAATTATAAAAACTATATATTATTAGGTTAAAATTTTCAAAATAAATGTTTTTGATTTGTAACCTTTTGCAAGATTTGGTTACAATCAAAGTCGGCAAAGCCGCAAAAACTCCGTATTTATGGTGTTTTTGCGGCTTTTTTTATATTAATATTTCACAAAAGAAATATAGATTAAAAGTAAATTAAAATAATTTCAAATTTGAAAAATATAGAGGCGGTTTGTAAATTTTATTTCATTTTGTGCTATATTTATCTTGATTTTTATCAGCTGATGGGGTATAATGATAGCAAACGGTGGCATAAGGTGTCATTTGGTGACTGAATGATACTCAAAAAAACGAAATTCAGTTCTAAACGGAGGTGGGCAAAATGTTTTCCGGAATGTCTAATAATTCAATCGATGCAAAAGGACGAGTTGTTTTGCCTGCAAAATTCCGTGACGAACTCGGAGAAACCTTTTATGTAGCACAGGGATTTGGCACTCCTTGTATTCAGGTTATGTCTAAGGAAGTTTTTGAGCATTTCTGTTCACAGATTATGCAGCTACCCGCTAACAAAGCTATGATTCTCCAATATACTTTTACGGCAACCGCTGTTGAAGTATCGCCTAATTCACAGGGCAGAGTTCAGCTTCCGCAAACTTTAAGGGAGAACGCAAAGCTTGACAGCGATGCTCTTGTAATCGGTCTTAATAATCGTATTGAGATTTGGAGCAAGTCAGTGTTTGAGGATTATGTAAATTCACAGAAGGATCAGCTTGCCGACGCAGTTGGCAGCCTTTCATTCGGATAAGGAGCAAGCTATGGAATTTAATCATATTCCCGTCCTGCTCAATGAAACCATCGAAGGGCTTAATATTAAAGAAAACGGCATTTATGCCGATGGTACTGCAGGCGGTGGGGGACACAGCAGTGAGATTCTAAAACACCTTACTACAGGTAAACTTATCTCAATTGACCGTGATCCCGATGCTATCCAAACGCTTACAAAGCGTTTTTGCAAAAATGAAAATTCAATAATCATAAAGGGCAACTTTGCAGACATTGCCGAGCTTTTAAAGCAAAGAGGCGTTGGCAGACTTGATGGGGTTATGCTTGACATCGGTGTTTCTTCTCATCAGCTTGACACAGCCGAGCGGGGATTTTCTTTTCACGAGGATGCTCCTCTTGATATGAGAATGAGCCAAAGCGGTACAACAGCCGCAGATTTGGTAAATTCGCTTCCTTTTGAAGAATTACGCAGAATTATTTACACCTACGGTGAAGAAAAATTTGCGGATTCCATTGCAAAGGGTATTGTGAAAGCGAGAGAAGAAAAGAAAATTGAAACTACCTTACAGCTTGCCGAGATTATCAAACAGAATGTTCCGCAGAAAGTGCGAAGAGAAGGACATCCTGCAAGAAAAACATTTCAGGCTATAAGAATAGCGGTAAATGACGAACTCGGAGCACTTAACAAAGGTCTTGACGGAGCGTTTGAAATGCTCGGTTCGGGCGGAAGGCTTGCGGTTATTACATTCCATTCGCTTGAGGACAGAATTGTTAAGCAAAAAATGGCATCATGGTGTAAGGGATGTACTTGCCCGAAAGATTTTCCTGTGTGCGTATGTGGCAATAAGCCCAAGGCAAAACTTATTACCAGAAAACCGATTTGTGCAAATGGGACAGAATTGGAATTAAATCCCAGGGCGAGAAGTGCAAAGTTGAGAATATGCGAAAAAATATAGTTTTTTCTTTGGTAGCTATGGACAAATGAGCTAAATTGTAGTAAAATATAACAAAGCTGTAAATAAGGTTACAGATACTATTAGTAGTAGCTTTTTTATACTGCAATTACTATATGTACGCATAATATAGGACTTTAAAGACGATTTATCGTGCTTTAAATACGTATAATTCTTTTAAAATGTTAAAATTGTGAAATATTTTGCTCGTTTTGAAAAATGAGTATATTGTGTGTTTTATTATAAATGATATCGGAAAGGCACAGGGTGCAGAATATGGCATATGAAAACAGAAACGCAGCTTATGATTTGAGTCTTTTTGACCAGGCTTCAGCAGCTCCTTTGCCAAAGCGTGACGAAGAAGTAGAAAAGGTAAAAGAACCTAAGAAAAAGACCGGTAAAAAAGTAATTTCTCTGCCGGAAGAGGAATTACATAAAATCAGAAAGCGCAGACACAATCCGCTTAAGGTTGCACTCGGTACAATCGGCGGTGCGGCAGTTGCAATGATTATTGCAACAATTATTATAGGACAGGTAAGAATCACAGAACTTAATCAGCAGATTATTACCGCAAAAGAAACACTCTCAAATGCACAGAGTGTTTACACACAGACAGAAATGAGCTTGCAGGCAAAGCTTAGCTCATCAGACATTGAAAAATATGCCGAAAACCAGCTTGGTTTGACCAAAGCATCAAGTTCTCAGCAAGAATTTGTTTCACTATCGGGTGGAGATAAGGCAGAGGTTACTTCTCCGGAAAGTGAAAACCTCTTTACTCAGTTTATCAGCTCAATAGCAAATCTTTGGTCATAACATAACGGCAAACTTAATACAAATGTTATGGAGGAATAAGAGTTAAGACTGTGTCTTGGCTCTTTTTTCGGTATAGAACAGTTATTGTAAAATATTTACATTTTTATAAGGCTATTGCGGTTGAAAGGAGAAATTTTGTTGGAGAAAAACGATTTTACTAAAAAAGAAAAGAAAAAGAAGGCCGCAAAGGGTCCTAATCAGCGCCTAAGACACAGAACGGCAGTTCTTATTGTACTTATTCTTGTTATCGGTTTTGGCGCAATTGTTGCAAGACTCGGTTATCTTACCACTATACAGAGCGGAAAATTGCAGCAGGCTGCGGTTGAACAACAGCTTATGGACAGAAAACTCCCCGCAAAGCGTGGTACGATTTATGATTCAAACGGCAAGGTGCTTGCAGAAAGTGCATCTGTATGGCAGGTAGTTATGTCGCCTGCGAATATAGATACCGATAAGCAGAGAGAGGCTGTTGCTTCCGGCCTTTCTGAAATTCTCGGACTTGATAAGGCAGATTTGCTTGAAAAGACAAAGCAGAACAGCTACTATGTAGTTGTAAAGCGTAAGATTGAATCTGATACAAGAACAAAAATTCTTGAACTTATCGATAAACTTAAGAAAGACTACGACTGTAGCGATTATGCGGTACAGCTGCAGGATGACTACAAAAGATATTACCCGAATAACGACCTTGCATCTAATGTAATTGGATTTACAGGCAGCGATGAACAGGGCCTTGAGGGTATTGAGTATGAGTACGATACTTATCTTAAAGGTACAGCGGGCAGAATCGTAACCGCCAAAAACTCAATAGGTACTGAAATGCCTTTTCAATATGAGCAGAATGTTGCAGCTAAGGACGGTAATAACCTTTATCTTACAATCGACTCAACAATTCAGTCTATTTGTGAAAAATATATGGCACAGGGTATCATTGATAATGATGTTCTTAACAAAGGCGTATGTATATTGATGGATGTAAATACAGGCGCTATTCTGGCTATGGTTACGGCAAACGGTTATGACCTTAACAATCCTTATCAGCTTTCGGACGAAGAACAGAAAAAAATAGACGCTCTTCCCGAAAATGAACAGGATGCAGCGGAAAGTGCGGCTTTGTCAGCAATGTGGCGTAATAAGGCTGTTGCCGATACTTACGAGCCGGGTTCTGTATTTAAAATGTGTACAGCGTCAATGGTTCTTGAAGAAGGTCTTGTAAATCTGGACACAAGTACATTTTATTGTGCGGGTTCAATGACAATCGCTGATGCCGATCCTATTCATTGTCATAACCTTGCAGGCCACGGCACACAAAGCTTTACAGAGGCTATTGTAAATTCATGTAACCCTGCTTTTATGCAGATGGGACAGTTGCTTGGCATTAACAAATATACACAGTATTATAAAGCATTCGGTTTTGCGGACAAAACAGGAATTGACCTTCCCGGTGAGGCTGATGACCAGTTCTTTACAGATATGGATGAAGTTGACCTTGCGGTAGGTTCATTCGGTCAGAACTTTAAAATCACACCTATTCAGATGATTACAGCTTGTGCCGCTGTTGCAAACGGCGGTTATGTACTCCAGCCTTATGTGGTTTCAAAAATCACAGATTCAGACGGCAATGTGGTAAAAACCGTTGAAAAGACAGTTAAGCGCCAGGCTGTTTCAAAAGAAACATCTGATAAGATGAATGAAATTCTTGAATACAACACATCGACTGCAGGTTCGACTTCGGGTTATGTTGCCGGTTATCGTGTAGCAGGTAAGACAGGTACTTCCGAGAAAAAAGGTGGGGAAATAATCAGTAACTATAAGGAAGACTATATTGCATCTTTCTGCGGATACGCTCCTGCCGATGACCCTCAGGTTGCTATGCTTGTATTCTTTGATACACCGAACGGTGCTTCATACTACGGTTCTCAGGTAGCATCTCCTGTATTTATCAATATTATGACAGAGGTTCTTCCTTATCTTGATATTAAAACAAGTTACTCGGATGACGAACTTGAGTATGTTGATGTATATGCAGGTTCTTATGTTGGACTTTCTGTTTCGGAAGCTACTGCAAATGCAGAGAATGACGGCTTTACAGTAACTGTAAAGGGTGACGGAGATAATGTAATTTCACAAATTCCTGCACCGTCATCACAGATACCGAGCGGAGGCAACATTGTACTTTATACGGATGAGGCAAGTACGGCAGAAAAGGTGACTGTACCGTATCTTGTCGGTTACTCGGTTTCGGAGGTAAATGCAGTTGCAAGTGCATACGGACTTAATGTAAGCCTTGTGGGTGCGGCTTCCGGCAGTGTAGTAAGTACATCACAGGATATAGCAGAGGGTACTATGGTTAGTGAAGGATCGTTGATTACAGTAACCTTTAGTTCTTCGGTGAGTGTGAACGATTAAAATTTGCGGTTCAGAGGGGACTGCAATGTTAAATAACCATTGGGCAGGGCTTTGATTATTCAAGCCCTTTGCCCGTATGAAAGGAACGATAATTAATGGTATATGGAATCTGGACTTTTGTGGCGGCTCTCGTTGCATTTATTATTTCTGCGGTTGCGGGTGCATTTTTAATTCCAATGCTTCGCAAACTTCACTTTGGTCAGACTATTCTTGAAGACGGCCCTAAGTGGCATAAGAAAAAACAGGGTACTCCGATTATGGGCGGCTTTATGTTTATTATAGCTATTACAGCCGTTACATTAATAAGCACAATTGTATATATGTGCATCGGTAAGAATTTCATAAACCTTTATTTTGCGGATATTAATAAAGAAACCGTAATGATATTTGCGGGACTTTTCCTTGCCCTTGCAAACGGTGCTATCGGTTTCATTGATGACTACACCAAGGTAGTAAAAAAGCGTAATTTAGGTTTGACAGCAAAGCAAAAACTTATTTTACAGTTTGCCGCCGCTATTGTTTATATTATTATTCTTGCAGTTGCAGGCTGCGGCACTGCAACAACAATTCCTTTTGTTGGCAGAGTTGACCTCGGATTTTTCTACTACATTATTTCGGCAATTGTAATTGTCGGCATTGTCAATGCGGTAAATCTTACCGACGGCGTAGACGGTCTTGACGGTTCAATTACATTTTTTGTATGTATAAGTTTTATGGTAATAGCATGTATGATGAGCGCTCTCGGTGTAACAGCGTGGAGTGCGGCATCGGCAGGTGCTTGCCTTGGTTTCCTTGTTTGGAACTTCCACCCTGCAAAGGTATTTATGGGCGATACAGGTTCACTTTTCCTCGGCGGACTTGTATGTGCAATAGCTTTTGCTGTTGATATGCCTATACTTCTTCTTCCGATAGGTATTGTTTACCTTTGTGAGATGTTCTCTGTTATTTTACAGGTTAGCTACTTTAAGGCTACCCACGGCAAAAGATTATTTAAGATGAGCCCTATTCACCATCATTTTGAGATGTGTGGCTGGAGCGAGGTTAAGATAGTAAGCGTATTCAGCATTGTAACAGCAATATTCGGCGTGATTTCTGCGTTGATTGTTTACTTTGGTGTAGTTGCTTAATTTATTTTTTCAGACTGACGGGAGGTTTTGCGAATGGCTCCGTATCTGAATATGATACTCAAGGCTGATATAAACAGAATATATGACGAGAAATATCTTGAAGCAGAGCAGGCTAAGAAAGAGAAATTCTTTAACGCTCCTAAAAAGAATTCCGCAAATTCTACAGGTAAAAAGCGCAGAAAAAAGCCGGGTTGGATTACAACGGGTATGGGTATAGATTTGCCGTTCTGCATTATTATTCTTGTGTTGCTTACAATAGGCTTGATTATGATGTTTTCGGCAAGTTACCCGGTTGCTTACTATAGTCTTGGCAACAGCTACTACTACCTTGTAAGACAGTTGATTTTTGCCGCTATCGGCGTAGTGTGTATGTTTGGTATTTCGTTTTTTAACTATAATAAGCTGCACAGATTTGTTCCGCTTATTATGGGCATTTCATACCTTGCTTTGATAATTGTACTTATCGTGCCGTCAGGCGAAGCAAACGTACACCGCTGGATTCCTTTAGGTCCTTTTAATATTCAGCCGTCAGAGATTGCAAAGTTTTCTACCATACTTTTCTTTGCTCATTGGTGCAGTAAGCATTATGATAAAATGCAGTTGCCGAAATTCAGCATACTCCCCGGTATTATAGTATTCGGTACGACTGCAATGTTACTTATCCTTGAGCCTCACTACTCGGGTATCGTTATTATTGCAATGCTTACCATTCTTATGCTTTACATTGGCGGTATGAAAACAAGATACCTTGCAATAGGCGGTATTATTCTTGGCGCAGTGGTAATTGTGCTTGCTATGACAGGCGGACTTACATATGCTATGAGCCGTATGGACGGTTGGGGACAGTCGCTTGAATACACAACCGAAGATATGTGGCAGAAAACATGGCAGACAAGAAACTCGCTTTATGCAATCGGTTCCGGCGGACTATGGGGACTCGGACTTGGTCAGTCAAGACAGAAATTCCTTTATTTGCCTGAACCGCAGAACGACTTTATTTTTGCTATTGTAGTTGAGGAACTCGGACTTGTGGGTGCAGTCCTCATACTTCTTATATTTGCACTTCTTGTATGGAGAGGAATTACACTTTCACTTCGTTCAAAAGATAATTTCGGAAAACTTTTGGGTATAGGTCTTACTTCACAGATCGGTTTGCAGGTAATACTTAATATTCTTGTAATTACCGACTGGTTGCCTAATACAGGTATCAGCTTGCCGTTCTTCAGTTACGGCGGCAGTTCGCTTATAATGCTGCTTGCGCAGATGGGACTTGTGCTTTCGGTTTCAAGAACGGCAAACATCGAAAAGCAGTAAGTGTTTGGAGGTATATAAATGAGAGTTTTACTTGCAGGAGGAGGCACGGCAGGACATATAAACCCTGCTCTTGCCATCGCAGGATTTATAAAGCAGAAGAAACCCGATACGGAATTTCTTTTTGTGGGCAACAAGGGCGGTATGGAAGAAACCCTTGTTCCACAGGCAGGATATAATATGAAATTCATTGTTATCAGCGGTTTTAACCGTAAGCTTTCACCGAAAGGCTTGGTTGACAATGTAAAAACTGTAAAAAGAACAATCACTTCTTCTATTGACGCAAAGAAAATTATAAAAGAATTTAAACCTGATATTTGCATTGGTACAGGCGGATATGTTTCAGGCCCGGTTATCAGAGCTGCCGCAAAACTCGGTGTAAAAACCGTTATTCACGAGCAGAATGCTTATCCGGGAATTACAAACAAAATGCTCGCAAAAGAAGTTGACAAGGTAATGCTTGCAGTGCCCGACGCTAAAAAGCATTTTGATAAAAAGGCGGATTTTGCCGTTACGGGTAACCCTGTAAGAAGTAAAATCCTTACAGCAAACAGGGAAGAGGCACGGGCAAAGCTCGGTGTTGACGAAAGACCTGTAGTGCTTTCATTCGGCGGCAGTCTTGGTGCAAGAAAAATTAACGAGGGTGTAGCCGATTTAATTGCAAGGAGCGGAATAGACGGAAGATACCAACATATTCACGCTTACGGCAAATACGGAAAATGGTTTCCCGACCTTTTGAAAGAAAAGGGCTGTGACCTTGAAAAAGCTGACAATCTCGATATAAGAGAGTTTATTAATGATATGGATGTTTGTATGGCGGCTGCGGATTTGGTAATCTGCCGTGCAGGTGCTATTACACTTAGCGAAATTCAAGCACTCGGCAAACCCGCAATTCTTATTCCGTCACCGAATGTTGCGGAAAATCATCAGTATCACAATGCTATGGCGCTTGTTAATGCAGGTGCTGCCGATATTATTGAAGAAAAGGATCTTACAGGCAGATTGCTTATGCAAAAGGCAGACAATATGCTTTCAAATCCCGAAAAACTTGCCGAATATGCAAAAAATGCAAGAAAAACCGCTATAACAGACGCTAACGAGAGAATTTACTCCGTTATAAAAGGCGTGCTTGGTCTTGTGTAACACATTTTGCATCTGATACATAGAATGTAAAGGTATTTTATGTAGGAGGGTGTTATTGTGTCAAGACTTCTTGTTACGGGACGGGAAAAGCTCAGCGGTGAAGTTAATGTTCAGGGTGCAAAAAACAGCGCCTTGCCGATTATTGCGGCTTCGGTTCTGACAAAGGGCGAGAATGTGCTTTTCAATTGTCCCGCTCTCTCGGATATTGAGGCATCCTCGCAGATTCTTCGCTATCTCGGCTGTAATGTAAAGCGATTTCATACTACTATGCTCATTACCGCTGACGGATTGTGCAGAAATGACATTCCTGATGTTCTGATGAGAAAAACAAGAAGTTCAATTATTTTTTTAGGTGCTGTTCTTGCACGGACGGGTGCGGTCAAACTTTCGTTCCCCGGCGGATGCGAGCTTGGACCTCGTCCTATAGATATGCATCTGAATGCACTCATACAAATGGGTGCGGAAATTGTAGAAAAACATGGCGTAATAGATTGTACTGCACCAAAGGGGCTGAAAGGCACAAAAATAGCTCTTTCGTTTCCGAGCGTAGGTGCAACCGAAGATATTATGATAGCCGCAAGTACCGCTGACGGTACAACTACAATTATAAATGCCGCTTGCGAACCTGAAATTTGCGACCTTGCAGATTATCTCAACAGTTGCGGAGCAAAAATCAGCGGCGCAGGCGAGGGAGTTGTTGTGATAGACGGTGTTTCGTCGCTTAACGGCACTCAACACACAATTATTCCCGACAGAATAGTTGCGGCAACTCTTATGTCTGCTGCGGCTGTTACTCAATCAAAAATTACGCTGAAAGGAATTGTGCAGAGTCACCTCGGAACAGTTATTCCCGTTCTTGAGGAGGCAGGCTGCAAGATACGCTCAAGCGGCGGAAATCTTACGATATCCGCACCGCAAAAACTTTCGGCTATCAGAACTATTCGTACAATGCCGTATCCCGGTTTTCCTACCGATGCTCAAGCACCTCTTATGGCAGTTGCAAGCGTAGCGGAAGGAACTACCGTGTTTGTCGAAAATATTTTTGAAAACAGATACCGACATACAGGCGAACTTTCCAGAATGGGTGCAAAGATAAAAACAGAAGGAAAGGTTGCCGTTGTAGAGGGTGTGCGGTCACTGTACGGAGCAAAAGTTGATGCGCCCGATTTGCGTGGAGGAGCGGCACTGGTAATTGCCGCACTTTCGGCAGACGGTGTTACCGATATAGGTAATTCGGAGTATTTGGAAAGAGGATATGAAAATATAGAGCTTATGCTCGGTTCTTTGGGTGCGAGTATATCAAAGCTTTAGGATGGGTATATTTGTAAGGAGGATAATATGGCAGAAGATAAGAGGAAGGAGCTTTCGGCGGAAGAACGCAGAAAAATCGGAAAGCAGCGAAAGCAGGCTGCCAAAGAGGCACAAAAGTACCGAAAAAACAGGGAAAAGGCAGTAAAATCCTCCGCTAAACAGGAAAATAAAGACAGTGCCAAAAAGCAGAATGAGCCTAAAAAACAAGGCGAAAACAAAAAGCCGAAAACCGCACCGTCAAAGAAAAATTACAATGCACAAAAGGCAAAAGCAATAAAAAATAATACAAAATCCGAAAAAAAGACAGAGAACAAATCTCATAGCAAAATTGAGCAAAAACTCAATGAACAGATGAAAAAGCAGAGAGATGATCTCAGTCAGGAAGAACGCTTTATAAGAAAAAGTGAAAAGAAAATCAAAAATCTAAAGCCAAGGGCTTATGATGACGGTTTTTATATAGATGAATTCGGTGAGCGCCAAAAGCAGCAAAGAGTTGCCCAAAGTATTCACGAGCAGGAAAATGAAAAAGTTAAGCGCCTTAAAAAGCCTATGACTTCAAATCAAATTAAAAAACGCCGAATTATGGCGTCGGCAATTACCTGCGGCGTGGTGCTTTTAATCGGCGTAATTTTGTCGCTTACAGTTCTTTTTAAAACCGAAAAAATTGAGGTAGAGGGAAACAGCTTTTACAGCGAAGATCAAATACTTTCGTATGCAAATGTAGCTTTGCAGAGTAATATTTTTGTAGGTAAAATGACTGCAACACCAGATAAAATTGCAGAGAAACTGCCTTATGTCGAATCTGCAAAAGTTGATTTTGTAGTGCCCGATACAATAAAAATAACCATAACAGACGCTGTTCCGTCTTATGTTATTATAAATGACGGAAAATTCCTGCTTATCAGTTCAAAAGGCAGAATACTTGATGTTATGGCTGACAATTCGTCAAACTACCCCGTACTTTCAAGCAGTTCACTTAAAAATACAACAGTCGGCGAATATGTATCATACAGCGATGAAAATGTGCCTGTAATTCTTGAAGAAATTTCCGACTCGTTAAGCAAAAACGAATTTAAAGGAATAACGGGTATTGATGTTACAAATACAGCGAATATAGAGCTTGTTTATGACAACAGAATAGCTGTTATTATCGGTTTGCCGGAAGATATTGATTACAAAATCAGAACTGCAATGGCGATAATAACCGAAAAGCTTGACCCTAACAAAACAGGTGCAATTTACGGTACTCTTGATGTTTCTTCTTGCAGTACGACAAAGACATCAAGATTTAATCCTAACGAAACAATAGCGGTTACTACTGCGCCTGTCGGTACTACAATTGCGTCACAGGCTGCTGACAATACTTCTCCTGCTGTAACAACACCGCATGCTACACTTGCCACTAACAGCAACGGCAATTATGTAGGCAGTATTCCTGCAACCGGCACAGATATAGGAAACGGTATTGTTGCCTTTGATACTGACGGCGACGGTATTGCAGAATGTTTTGATACCGACGGTGACGGATATGCCGATGTATATGGCTCGCTTAATTCGTCAGGCTCGAACGGTTCAGACAACAGCTCCGACAGCTATTCTGACGGCAGTGACGGATACAACAGCGGCGAACCGTCAGAAGATTATTCGACGCAGTATGATAACCCGAATAATTCGTATTTATAATTCTTATATGTAAATATTTGACATAATAAAAAGCATTTTAGAGAAAAATATATTTGTGTAAACAAATAGGCATAAAATGGAATCAGCAAATTAAAAAAAACACGCAAAAGCATTGATATTTTTACAAAAGTGTGTTAATATATGAATTATAATCGCCTTAAATGTGATATTATGATTTATAGACGGGATGAACATAGATAACAAGGAGGATGTTTAAATGGCTTTTGAACTTGAATTGGAAAATGAGTATATGCCTAAAATTAAAGTAATCGGTGTTGGCGGCGGCGGCGGTAACGCTGTAAACCGCATGGTTGATATGGGAGTTAAGAATGTAGAATTTATTGCTGTAAATACAGATGAACATGTTCTCAGACTTTCAAAAGCTTCACAGAAAGTACAAATCGGCGAAAAGCTTACAAAGGGTAAGGGTGCCGGTTCTAAGCCTGACATTGGTAAGAGCGCAGCTGAAGAAAGCAATGACGAAATTGCAGCTCTCCTTAAGGATACAGATATGGTATTTGTTACTGCCGGTATGGGCGGCGGCACAGGTACAGGTGCAGCTCCTGTTGTAGCTAAGATTGCCAAGGATATGGGTATTCTTACAGTAGGCGTTGTTACAAAGCCGTTCGCTTTTGAGGGCAAGAGAAGAATGACACAGGCTGAGCAGGGCATTGCAGAGCTTTCTGCTTGCGTTGATTCACTTATCATTGTTCCAAACGAGAGATTAAAGTATGTTTCAGAAACAAGCATCACACTTCAGAATGCATTTGCTATTGCAGATGATGTTTTAAGACAGGGTGTTCAGAGTATTTCTGACCTTATTCTCCTTCCAGGTCTTGTGAACCTTGACTTTGCCGATGTTACTTCTGTAATGAAGGATGCCGGTTATGCTCATATGGGTATGGGCAGTGCAACAGGCAAAGATAAGGCTACTGTTGCTGCTGATATGGCTATTTCAAGCCCACTTCTCGAAACTTCAATTGACGGCGCTAAGGGTCTTATCATTAATATTACAGCTTCTGCAGATGTAAGCCTTGATGATATTGACGCTGCATCCACAATGATTAAAGATAAGGTATCTGAAGACGCTAACATCATTTGGGGTGCTGTTATTGACGATAAGATGGAAGATGCTATCAGCGTAACTGTTATTGCTACAGGTTTTAATGCCGACAGTCAGGTTGCAAAGAAAAAAGTTGAGGACAGTTTCCTTACAGAGGAGAAAAAACCAACTTCCGCACCTGCTGAAAAGTCAAAGAAAGATGTTACAGACGATGATGACGATACTTTCTATGACATTATGTCAATCTTCAATAAATAATTATACTTAAACTTTATGGAGCTGTAAAAAAACAGCTCCAATTTTTTAAAATTGTTTATGCAGAAACCGCATAACATAATGCAAAAATATTATAATTCGCATTATGCGGAGTGTTGTATTTATTGGGGGAATTGTTTATAATAAAAACATAATCAAAATATTCTTGCAGGTTGGTGACGATTGACCTGTTGTATGTACTGATTAGTAATAGTTGAAAATTTAATTTTATTAATTATGGCAATTTATCGCTGTAATTATTATCTTAGTATTAATATTTAGGAGATAATTATGCAGTTATTTAAGAATTTTTGTGACTATACACTTGATAAAAACGGTGTGCTTGAAAAATTTGAATTAAAGTATCCCGATAATTACAATTTCGGTTATGATGTTGTAGATGAAATGGCAAAGTGCGCACCAAACGATATTGCTGTTCAGTGGACAAATGTTCATAATGAAAGAAAGACATTTACTTTTTCTGATATTGCAACTTTGAGCAATAAAGCGGCTAACGCATTAAGAAATAACGGAGTAAAAAAAGGTGATAAGGTACTTGTGATTTTAAAGAGAAATTACGAGTATTGGTACATTGTGCCTGCTTTGCATAAACTCGGTGCGGTTGTTATTCCCGCAACAAATATGCTTACCCTTGATGATATTACCTACCGTATTGAAACTGCTAATATTAAATTCGCAGTTTCAACTCCTGACGATGTTACAGCCGAAACTTTGGTGCAGGCAAAGACAGTAAAATCTCAACTTGAAAAAGTATTTGTGGTTCGCAGAGATGTTGAGGGCAGCATTAACCTTACAAAGGAAATTGAAAATGCTGACGAAAAACTTGAAAGAGTACAGACGAAAGCAAAAGAGCCGATGCTGATTTATTTTACATCAGGCACAACGGGTTATCCAAAAGCGGTAATGCACAATCATACCTATACTTTAGCGCATATTGTGACCGCAAAATTTTGGCAGAATGTCAAGGAAAACGGGCTTCACCTTACGGTAGCGGAAACAGGCTGGGGTAAAGCATCATGGGGTAAAATTTACGGTCAGTGGCTCTGCGGCTGCGGAGTTATGGTGTATGACTTTGATATTTTTTCACCTGAAAAACTTTTAAAGGTGATTGAAGATTTTAAGGTAACTTCTTTTTGTGCACCTCCTACGGTTTACAGATATTTTATCAAAAAAGATATGAAGAAATTCGATTTGTCACACCTTGAGCACATTACAACAGCAGGTGAGGCACTTAATCCGGAAGTGTTTGAGCAGGTACATAAGCAAACAGGATTGCAGATTATGGAGGGATTCGGACAGACCGAATCTGTATTAATGCTCGGTAATTTGGTCGGAAGTACGGCTAAAATCGGTTCACTCGGCAAGCCCACACCCCTTTATAATATTATGATTGCCGACAATGAGGGTAACAGACTGCCTGCAAATGAAGTCGGAGAAATCGTTGTAATTCCGTCAGAAAATCAACACGGCATATTTATGGGTTATTGCGGAAATGAAGATTTGTACGCAAATGTGTGGAAATACGGCATATATCATACAGGTGATACTGCTTATATGGATGATGACGGCTATTATTGGTATGTGGGCAGAATTGACGACCTTATTAAAACAAGAGGTTACAGAGTAGGCCCGTTTGAAATAGAGAATGTGCTTATGGAGCATCCTGCCGTTATGGAATGTGCGGTAACGGGCATTCCCGATAAAGCAAGAGGTCAGGCGATTAAGGCGACAATCCACCTTGCCAAAGGATTTGATAAAAGCAAAGAGCTTATGCAGGATATAAAGCACTTTGTAAATTCAAAGGTTGCATCATATAAGCATATTCAGCATATTGAATTTATTGACGAAATGCCAAAGACTATCAGCGGTAAAATAAAGAGAATAGATATTAGAGATATTGACAGAACAAAACTCTGTTGATGATTGTGATAAGTAATCTCTATAAGCAAAAAAAGCCTTGCTTTCAATCTGAGAAAGCAAGGCTTTGTCTGTGTAACTGTTAAGTTGTGGTTTAGAAAAATACTTTGCAGATATATTCTGATAAACTATAATTCTACCGACTTTTTTAATAAATAACCTAAAACTAAGCATAAGACAACGAAAAATGCCGTTCTGATTGCAGAACGGCATTGATTTTCGACTGTCTGTATTAGTTTGCTCTGGTAACCTTACCTGAACGTAAGCAACGGGTGCAAGCATATACACGCTTTGGAGAGCCATCAACAATAGCCTTTACACGCTGTACATTAGGCTTCCAAGTTCTGTTGGAACGTCTGTGTGAGTGAGATACCTTGATGCCGAACTTTACATCCTTACCGCAGAAATCACATTTTGCCATGCGTCTGCACCTCCTTAAAAATCATTTTTCACATCTAACTTTGTTATAATAACAGAAAACGAACAAAAATGCAAGTGTTTTTTTAAAATTTCTTTTCTTGTTTTTTTATTTGCTTTATTATATAATAGTAATTATATATAGCTTAGGCGTGATTTTTATCTTTATGATAGATAAATTTCGCTCTGAGATATCGTTTAAATGGATGCTTTTTTGTTTTTGCTTGTTTTGTGGAAAATTAATGTCTTTAAAAACAAAATCAATTGCTAAATAAAATTTTGGAGGATAATTATGTTACAACAGATTTTTTCAGGCTCGTTTAATTTTTACGATGTTGTAGCCTATCTGGTAGCAGTTTTACTTATTATATTTTTAATTTTGCCGTTTCACGAGTGGGCGCACGCTTTTGTTGCGTATTTACTCGGCGACAAAGAGGCAAAAAGTCGTGGCAGATTAACGCTCAATCCTATAAGCCATATTGACATAGTAGGTGCGCTTGCAATGATATTTGTCGGCTTTGGTTGGGCAAAGCCTGTACCTATCAATCCCAATAACTTTAAAAAACCAAAGCTGGGTATGGCGCTTTGCGCTCTTGCGGGTCCTGTGGCAAATCTTCTTGCGGCATATGTAGGTTTGATTATTTATTATATTTTAGCTTTTGCGTTCCCGTCATTCTTTTATTTGAATGACATAGGACTTATGATAAGAAGTTTTTTTGTTTTTTATGCATCTTGTAATGTCAGTCTTGCGGTATTTAACTTTATTCCGATTCCACCGCTTGACGGTTCAAAGATTTTATTTGCATTCTTGCCTTACAAGGCAATTGCATTTATGACAAAGTATGAAACTATTTTCTCTTTGGCACTTATCTTTTTAATCTTTACGGGCGGTCTTAGTACGGTGCTTGGTTTTGCCACAAACGGAATTTTGAATTTCTTAAGCGATATGGCATTGAGCCCTGTCAGATTTTTTGCAGAATTATTTTAAGAGGTAGAGCTATGGATTCACAGCCGTTGCAATACAGGTTGGAGGCATTTGAAGGTCCGCTTGATTTATTGCTTACCCTGATTTCAAAAAACAAAATAGATATTTACGATATACCGATAGCCGAGCTTATTGAACAGTACCTTGAGCAAATTAAGGTTATGCAGGAAAATCAGCTTGACATTGAGTCGGAATTTCTTACGATGGCGTCAAGACTTGTTTATATAAAGTCAGTAATGTTGCTCCCTAAGTATGAAGAAGAAGTTGAAGAACTTAAGAAAGAACTCACGGGACAGCTTATTGAATATGCAATCTGCCGTCAGATAGCCAAGAAATTCAGCGAGATTTACGATTACGACAGCTTTTACAGAGAGGCGTCGCCTGTTGAATATGATCTCACATATAACCGTATTCATCCGAGCGAGGATATAGCAAAGGCATATGTAAGTGCAGTCGGAAGAGGAAAGCGTAAACTTCCGCCGCCGGAATCGGCATTCAGCGTAATTGTGGCACGAAAGTTTGTGTCTGTAAGCAGCCGAATTATTCATGTAATGCGTAAGCTGTGGAAAGGCAGAAGAATAGAGTATCAAGAACTTTTTGACGCCTGCGAAGAAAAGAGCGAACTTGTAGCGACTTTTCTTGCTACACTGGAACTTGTAAAAGGCAAGCGTGTTAGAGTTGACGGTGACGGCGACCACGCAATCGTTTATATGATAGATAACAAGGAGAACAAAAATGTATGATAAAAAAGCGGCAGTCGAGGCAATACTGTTTGCAAACGGTTCGCCTGTTGAGCCTGACAAAATAGCACAGGCAATAGAAATGGAACCATCACAGGCCGAAAAATTAATTTTAGAGCTTATGGATGATTACGAAAAGCAGGAGAGGGGCATAAGAATAATTAAGCTGAATAAATCCTACCAAATGGTATCGGCTAAAAAATTTGCTCCCGAAATCCGTAAAGTTATGGACTTGCGCAGAAATACTCCGCTTTCGCAGGCGGCGCTTGAGGTGCTTGCCGTTGTTGCATACAATCAGCCTGTTACAAAGGCTTTTGTGGAACAGGTCAGAGGTGTAGATTGCAGCGGTGTTCTCGGCAGTCTTACCACAAAGGGACTTGTCGAGGAAAAGGGCAGACTTGAACTTCCGGGCAGACCTTTGCTTTACGGAACAACCGAGAACTTTTTAAGATGTTTTAATCTTGAAAGTATAGAAAATCTCCCTCCGCTTCCCGAAAGTGACAAAAACGCAAATTCGGAAGAAGAATCCGAAAAGGAACAGCCTGAGAATAATTCTAATGAAATAGAACAAAGTGACAAATAACTAACTATAAACAGGGGGATATAAATGTTTGACTTTCCGGAACATGAAAATAATTATTTATTTTCAAAATCAGACGACTTTACATTTTTTATAACAAGCAACAAAGGCTTTACACGATGCGGAACATATGAGGAATTGCATAAATCATGGCCGTATAATGAATATACCGATAAAATTCCGCAGTCATATGATGTTATTCATCTTGCGGAAAAGCTGGCTTTAATTGAATCAGGTAATATTATTTGGGTAAATAAAAAAGAAAACAACTATAAAGACAGCGAGTATATGATTATTAATTCAAATGAAGAAAGAGTTAGGGCTGTTGTAAACACAAAGGGTGAGTGTATTGATTTTGGACATGACGGTTGGACAGCCGACTATGACGAGGCTCTCAATATAGCCGTTAAGCTATCTGAAAATGTCGATTTCAAACAATGGTTTCATCCTTTGATAAAAAGAAAAATAACTGTTGATGACGGCAAACCGATGCAGTATATGGTTTGCAGGCATTTGGATATGTTTAACTGGCATTAAATTGAGGTGTATGCAGGTTATGGCATCAAGCAAGGAATATTTGCAGTTTGTTTTAGGACAACTCTCCGATTTAGATGAAATTACTTATCGTGCTATGATGGGTGAATTTATTATTTACTATCGTGGTAAAATAATAGGCGGAATATATGATGACAGATTACTTGTAAAGCCTAATGAAATAGAACAAAGTGACAAATAACTAACTATAAACAGGGGGATATAAATGTTTGACTTTCCGGAACATGAAAATAATTATTTATTTTCAAAATCAGACGACTTTACATTTTTTATAACAAGCAACAAAGGCTTTACACGATGCGGAACATATGAGGAATTGCATAAATCATGGCCGTATAATGAATATACCGATAAAATTCCGCTGTTATATGATGTTATTCATTTGGAAGAAAAATTGGTTCAGCTTGAGTACGGCAAGGTTGTTTGGGTTAATAAAAAACCTAATGAAGATATTTTATTCGAGGGGATTTTGCTTAGCTTAGATCGTGAAGAATTTAAATTTAAAGACAGTAAACTGTATAGTGTTATTAATTCAAATGAAGAAAGAATTAATGGTGTTGTAAACTCAAATGGAGAGTGTATCCCTTTTGGTGACGATGGTTTGACAGAAAATTTCGATGAGGCTCTCAGAGTAGCTATTGAATTATCTAAAAACGAAAATCTTAAGCCATGGTATAATCCGCATCATAAAAAGCCGGCTGACAACGGAAAACCAATACATTATATGGTTTGCAGAGTTTTGGATATGTCTGACTGGCATTAAATTGAGGTGTATGCAGGTTATGGCGTCAAGCAAGGAATATTTGCAGTTTGTTTTAGGACAACTCTCCGATTTGGAAGAAATTACTTATCGTGCTATGATGGGTGAATTTATTATTTACTATCGTGGTAAAATAATAGGCGGAATATATGATGACAGATTACTTGTAAAGCCAGTAAAATCTGCAATCCAATATATTCCGACAGCTGTATATGAGTTGCCGTATGAGGGAGCAAAGGAAATGCTTTTGGTGGATGAAGTTGATAATAAAGATTTTTTGACAGGTTTATTCAATGCAATGTATGACGAATTACCGATGCCAAAGGCGAAAAAGTAGGCAGTATTTATATTAAATCAGTAAGATTAAGTAAAATTGCTTTTAAAATGATAAACTAAACTCGGAGGAGGTTTTGCCTTGCTCTGGCTGTATATACTGCTGGGGATAGTCTTGTTTTTTGCAATAATTCTTGCTATTCCCATAAAGGTCTGCGTTCAATATAAAAAACAATTCTTTTGCAGACTTCGCATAGGCTTTGTAAAGATTATTCTTTATCCGCCTGTGCCAAAGAAAAAGAAACCCAAAAAGAAGAAAAAAACCGAACAACCTCAAAAGCCTGCTCCTAAAAAAGAGGAAAAACCTAATGATAACTTCTTAAAAGAGTTGGGACTTTCGGGGATTGTAAATCTTTTTACAAGGATTACAGAGCTTGCCGCAGGTGTATTAAAAGACTTTTTTGCACACATAATAATCAAAAGCTTTGCGCTAAGCATAAAAGTCGGAGGAAAAGACGCTGCCGATACGGCTATAAATTACGGCAAGGTTTGCTCGGTTGTCTATCCGCTGACAAGTGCAGTTATAAGTTCAATGAAATATACGCATTACGGTGTGGATATTCTTCCCGACTTTACGGAGGGTGCGGAAACCAAGATTGAGTTTTTTGCGATATTTAAAACAAGAATAGCACATCTTGTTAAAATAGTATTAAAACACGGCTTTAAGGCATTAAAAATGCTTATGGAGCTTAAAAATATAAAAGACAATTAACGATATTTATCGCATATCTGTTTGTGCAGTTATGACGATTATTCAATACAAAGGAGAATTACTATGGAACATCCTATCGGAAATCTTATGGACACTACTATGAACAAAATTAAGGAAATGGTAGATGTAAATACTATTGTCGGCGAGCCGATTACCGCTCCCGATGGTACACTTATTATTCCTGTTTCAAAGGTAACATACGGCTTTGCGGCAGGCGGTTCTGACCTTCCTACCAAAAAGGAAAATAAAGATTGCTTTGGCGGCGGCAGCGGCGCAGGCGTTACAATTCAGCCTGTTGCATTTTTAACTGTTTATCAGGGAGAAGTAAGACTTGTTTCCGTTGACAACAACGGCAGTACCGCAGAGGGCATTGTGGGTATGATCCCGGATGTTCTTCAAAAAGTAAAGGGAATGTTCAGCAAGAAGAAAGATGCCGATGATTTCTCGGAAATAACACAGGACGATATAGATATGGTGTAATTTATGGCAAAGCCTTCGCATAAAATTAGTTCGGAGGCGAGCTTATGAAAAAAATACTTTCCGTTATAGTTGTAGTTGTGGTGACATTAACGCAAACCGCACAGATTACGGCATTTGCGCAGGAAACCGACAAGCCGGCAGTAAATGCACAGGCTTGCGTGCTTTATTGTGTTGATGACGGGAAAGTGTATTTTTCTGTAAATGAAAATAAAAAAATGAAACCTGCAAGTACCACAAAGCTGATGACTTCACTCATTACGCTTGAGTATGCCGATTCTGCCGACAAGGTTGTTGCTTTTACCAAGGATATGACAGCCGAGGGCAGTTCGATGTACCTTAAAGTGGGGGAAAAGGTTAAACTCAGTGATTTAGCGGCAGGAATGATGATGGCATCGGGAAATGACGCAGCAAATGCGGCGGCAATTTCTATTGCGGGCAGTGCAGAAAAATTTTCCGAGCTTATGAACAATCGGGCGGCTGTAATAGGAATGAAAAACACACATTTTGTTACACCGAGCGGACTTGATGACGAAAATCATTATTCTACGGCTTACGATATGGCTTTGCTTATGAGCTATGCGCTTGAAAACGAAAGTTTTGCAAAACTGACTTCGCAAAAAAGCGTTACGGTAGAATTCAGCGAACCGCAGTCAAAGAGAACAACCTATACAAACCATAACCGTCTGCTCTCTATGTATGAGTATTGTACGGGCGGAAAAACAGGCTACACAATGGCGGCAGGCAGATGTTTGGTTTCTTCTGCAAAAAAGGACGGACTTACATTTGTTTGCGTTACACTCAATGACAGAAACGATTGGAATGACCACATAGCTCTTTATAATTACGGCTTTTCCAAACTTGCCTGTGTTGAGTGCGATGATTCCGATTATTACCTTGAAATTCCGTGTGCGGGTGGTGATGACGAGAGCATCGGTGTTACGGGTACAAAGGGCAAAAATGTTGTAGTGCCTCTTGACAAGAAAAGCAATGTTGTACGAACCGCATATGCCGATAATTTCTTGTATGCACCTGTGAAAGACGGAGATATTGTAGGCAGAATAGAATACACGCTTGACGGCAAAACGCTTGCAAGTACAAATTTAACCGCTGTTGAATACAGCAATACGCAGAATAAAAACAAAAGTATTTGGACTAAGATAAAGGATTTTTTTACATATGGCAAAGAATGAACCGATAAGACTTCAAAAGTTATTATCACAATGCGGTATCGCATCAAGAAGAAAAGCAGAGCAGATGATTATTGACGGTCATGTAAAAGTGAACGGCAAAACCGCTCAACTCGGCGACAAGGTAAGACCGACAGATAAGGTATTTGTAAACGGTAAGCGTGTGCTTACCAACGCAAAGCCGTCTTACCGCTATATTATGCTCAATAAACCGAGAGGATTTATTACTACAATGAGCGATGACAGAGGCAGAAAATGCGTTGCTCAACTTGTGGAAAATGTGGGCACAAGAGTTTACCCTATCGGCAGACTTGACAAAGATTCGGAGGGAATGCTCATTCTCACAAATGACGGTGAGCTGGCAAACAAAATTATGCACCCGAAGAACAGCGTTTATAAAATTTACAGAGTAACAGTCCGTCCGTCTATTGACGAAGATCAGCTTGTTAAGCTTGAAACCGGTATTGAGCTTGACGGAGTAAAGACAGCCCCTGCAATGGTGCATGTACTTCATCAGGAACCGGGCAGAGTTGTACTCGAAATGATACTTCATGAGGGCAAGAACCGTGAAATCCGCCGTATGTGCGAGGCTGTGGGTCTTGAGGTTGCAAGACTTAAAAGAATACAAATCGGCGGCGTAAAAATGGGTATGCTGAAACAGGGCGATTGGCGTGACCTTACCGAAATTGAGGTAAAAAAACTGCTTTCAAACCCGTTTGTAAACGGAAAACAGCTTATTTAATCCAAAGTCTTAAAAACTTAACTTTTAGGGCAAAAAATCAAATAAAATCACAAGTTAAAATGCACAGTAAATCAGAACGTTTGTGCAAAATCATTGTTGTAAATATTCAAATTTTAAAAATAACTTAGCTTTTTCCTTGTAGTTTGATAAATATTAGGATATAATGATATATGTGGTAAATTAGTATGCCGACTTAAGCTATTTGTCGGCATATTCAATACATTGTATTGGAGGATGTTTAAGATGAGTATTGAAAAAATCAATCAGGCAAAGGCTGAAATCGCATCTACTTCTGCTTATAAAACAATAACAGAATTTTTTGACGCTGACAGCTTTACTGAAATTGATGCTTTTGCAAAATCCGGCGAAGGTTTTGCAGAGGTTGTTGCAGGTTTTGGTACAGTTGAGGGTATGCCTGTTTACGCTTTCGCACAGAACAGCGACATTTGCGGCGGTGCTATGAGTAAGGCACAGGCTGCAAAGCTTAAAAAGATTTATGATCTTGCACTTAAAACAGGCGCTCCTGTTGTAGGTTTTTACGACAGTGTCGGCGGCAGACTTATGCAGGGCAATGAGCTTCTTGCAGGCTGCGGTCAGGTTCTTAACAGCGCTGCTGCGGTTTCGGGTGCGGTTCCGCAGATTTCGGTAGTTCTCGGAACTTGCCTTGGTACAAACGCTCTTAACGCAGCAAGTGCGGATTTTGTTATTATGAGTGAAAAGGCACAGCTTTCTCTTGATGTTACAGGCAAGAATGCAAGTGCGGAGTACAACGCAGAGCACGGTATTGCTTCTGTTGTTGCAAAGGATTCTGCTGAGGCTGTAGCTAAGGCTAAAGAGCTTGTTCTTTATCTTCCGTCTAACAATCTCAATACTGCTCCGGAGTCATTTGAGGAAGAGCCTGCAGACTGCGACTGCATCGTAGGTTCAACTGTTGACGGCGGCAGTGTTTATAAACTTTTTGACAACTACGGCAAAGACGCTAAAGTCAGACTTGCCCGTCTTGGCGGTTCGGTAGTTGGTATTGTAAAGACAAACGGCGGTGTGCTTTCATGTTCCGCAACAACAAAGATTGCAAAATTTGTTCGTTTCTGCGACGCTTTCTCACTTCCGATACTTACATTTGTTGACTGTAAGGGCTTTGAATCAATTAAGTCAGCCGCAAAGGCAGCATCGGCTTATGCAGAGGCTACTACAGTTAAGATTTCCGTAGTTTACGGTCAGGCTGTCGGTTCAGGTTACATTGCACTTGCAGGTACAGGCGCAAACGCAGATATGGTTTACGCACTTCCGCAGGCTGTTATTTCTCCTGTAAATGTTGAGGCTGCGGCATTTATTCTTGCAGCTGACGCTATGAATGTTCCTGTTGCAGAGCAGAAGGCAGTTGCCGAAAAGTTTGCGGCAGAAAATCTCTCTGCTTTCAACGCAGCACAGAACGGCTATGTTGACGGTATTGTTGAACAGCAGGATTTAAGAAAAGCTCTTATTTCCGCTCTTGATATGCTTGCAGGCAAGAGAGTTCCTACAGTTGCTAAGAAACATTCAACAATCTGATAAATATGTTTGTTTAAATAAAGGGGATATTTAAAATGAAAAATTTAAGAATTACAGTAAACGGTACAGCATACGATGTTCAGGTTGAAGAGCTCGGCGGTTCTTCAGCTCCTGTTGCAGCAGCTCCTGCTCCGGCAGCAGCACCCGCACCTGTAGCAAAGCCGGCAGCTCCTGCAGGCGCAGCAGGTTCAGTAGTAGTATCAGCTCCTATGCCGGGTACAGTTGTTAATGTTGTTGTTTCAGCCGGTCAGTCAGTTAAAGCCGGTGACGACCTCGTATTTATTGAGGCTATGAAGATGGAAACTCCTGTAAAGGCTCCTCAGGACGGTGTAGTTGCAACTGTTGATGTTGCTAAGGGTGAGTCTGTAGATTCAGGTAAAACACTTGTTACTCTTAACTAATAACTGACGAAAGGGATGTCCGAAATGGCAAAGAAAATTAGAGTTACCGAAACTGCCCTGCGTGACGCACATCAGTCACTTATTGCTACAAGAATGACAACAGAGGAAATGCTCCCGATTCTTGATAAGCTTGACAAAATCGGTTATTATTCACTTGAGTGCTGGGGCGGTGCAACATATGACGCTTGTCTTCGTTTCTTAAATGAAGACCCATGGGCAAGACTTCGTACAATTCGTGAGCATTGTCCGAATACAAAGCTGCAGATGCTTTTCAGAGGTCAGAATATGCTCGGTTACCGTCACTATGCCGATGACTGCGTAGAGTACCTCGTTCAGCGTTCGGTTGCTAACGGTATTGATATTATCAGAATTTTTGACGCTCTTAACGATATTAAGAACCTCAAGACAGCTATCAATGCTGCAAAGAGAGAAAACGGCAAGGCTGAAGCACAGGTAGCTATCAGCTACACAACAGGTCCTGTTTTCACAGATGAATACTATGTAGAGTATGCAAAGAGAATTGCCGATGCAGGCGCAGATTCTATCTGCATTAAGGATATGGCTGCTTTGCTTACACCAACAGCTACAGAGAGCCTTGTAAAGGCTATTAAGTCTGCTGTTGATCTTCCTATTCAGCTCCACACACACTACACATCAGGTCTTGCATCAATGTGTCTTTTAAAGGGTGTTGAGGCAGGCGCTGACGGTATTGATACTGCTATCAGCCCACTTGCACTCGGTACTTCACATGCTCCTACAGAGTCAATGGTTGCCGCTTTTGCAGGTACACCGTATGATACAGGTCTTGACATTAAGCAGCTTGCTGAAATTCGTGCTTACTTTATGACTCTTCGTGAGAAATACTTTAAGAACGGTCTTCTTGATCAGAAGATGCTTGCTACAGATGCTAAGGCTCTTATCTATCAGGTTCCGGGCGGTATGCTTTCTAACCTTCTTTCACAGCTTAAGCAGGCAGGCAAAGAAGACAAGCTTACAGAGGTACTTGAGGAAGTTCCGAGAGTTCGTAAAGATGCAGGTTACCCACCGCTCGTTACTCCTACATCACAGATTGTTGGTACACAGGCTGTATTCAATGTAATTACAGGTGAGAGATACAAGATGTGTACAAACGAGTTTAAGGGTCTTGTTGCAGGCGAGTACGGCACAACACCAATGCCGATTGATCCTGCATTCCAGAAGAAGATTTGCGGCGATAAGAAGATTATTACTTGCCGTCCTGCAGATTTACTTGAGCCGGAGCTTGATAAGCTCAGAGGTGAGATTTCACAGTGGATTGAGCAGGAAGAGGATGTTCTTTCATACGCTCAGTTCCCGAAGGTTGCTCTCGACTTCTTTGAGAAGAGAAGAAATGCCGAAGTTGGCATTAACGGCGATAAGCTCGACAAGAAAAATATGGTTCATCCTGTTTGATAATTTAATCAAATTAGTTACTCCCTTCGTATTTACGGAGGGAGTTTTTGTATACAATTTTGTTTAGTCAAAATAACTAACAATTTAATCAAAAGATTATACAATAATACACTTGCTTGATATTTAATGATATAGTACAATAATCGTAAGAAATATGACTTATGTTTTAAAGGAGGCTATATTATGAAAAAACTTATAAGCGGTATTATGGCAATAGCAATTTTGGCAAGTGCTGTTCTTTGCGGCACAACAACAGCATTTGCGGCTGATACGGGAAACTCAGCCGTTGGTGATGTAGAGATGTGGAATCACGATTTTAAAAATAAGTTAACAGGAGAACTTATGTGGGCGATTGATGATATTGCGGATACAGATACGGTTGCGGTTAAAATTAATTTAACTTCATATTGTGAAGATATATATACATTTGCAGATAAAAACGATCGCTTAGATGAGATTATTGTAAATGAAGACGGGAGAAAGACTTATAGTGATGAATTATTGCGTGATTATGAGGAATATAAAAATAATATAAGAAGTCAGAAGCCCGATGATAAAAAGAAAATTATTGATGAAAAATATTCAGTATCAGAAATAAAATATTTTTCCGCAACTGAATGTTTGTTCTGCATTTCAACCAAAGAACAGATATTAAACCTTGGTGATGCCGATATAAAGGTATCTATTGATCTTGCAGATAAAGACTACTACAGTGTTGATACCAAAATTACATGGGATGAATTTTTTAAGATTGAAAAACAGACAAGAGAATATATTGAACAAACTTTAGCTTACCCTTGCCCTGAAAGCGATTATGATATTTTTTATTTTAAATTATCTGCATTAAGCGAAGAAGTTAAATTCGATTATATTTTAGTTGAGGATCATTATTCGTCAGACAATAATATTAAATCTTTAAAAACAGGAAATTTTGTATATCCCATTTATGAAGATTCACCTGTGGGCAATTACTTTTATGCTGATAATAAAGTACAAAATGCTGTTGAATTATACACTAACGGTGTTATTGATATTAATACTTTATATGATCTTAATGCCAGATATTGCGGCGATCTTAATGCCGATAAGTCAACAAATATAAATGATGTTACAAATTTGCAGATGTATCTTAGCGGTTCTCTTTTTGTCGAAGAAGATTCAATATTTGATGAAAACAGATATAAAATTTATTGTGACTTAAACGACGACGGAAAAATTGATGTAAACGATGTTACTGTTCTTCAAAAGTATATTTCAATGACAGTATAATGTTCTTTAAAAATTAGGAATTATGAATACTTAGTCAGGCAATTATAAAAGATTGGCAAAACAATTTACTAAGCCATAATTTATTCACAACTATCTAAAAACAATAAAACTAAAGGTTGAAAGAATTGGTAATACTCCAATTTTTTCAACCTTTTTAAGTTATACAATAGCCGCACAAAGCGCTGCACAGCATATGCTTTTGCAGCCTGCTTTTTTAAGAACCTTACAACATTCTCCGAGTGTGTTGCCCGTAGTAATAATATCGTCAATTATAAGAATATTCTTGTCAGCCACTGCTTGACTGTCAATTACACGGTACACACCTTGAACATTGCTTTCTCGTTCTTTTCCTTTAAGCGTATGTTGAGCTTTATTTTTCTTATGCTTTTCAACAAGTTCTGCATACGGAATGTTAAAAATTTCCGCACATTCTTTTGCAAGAAGTTCCGATTGATTATATCCCCGTTCACGCATATTTTTATAATACATCGGTACGGCGGTAATAATATCAAAACAGCCGACACCGTATTTTGCGATTATTTCATTAGCCAAAGGTATGGCAAGTTGGCGGGAATATGACGGATTTTCATAAAATTTAAAGTTTTTTACACCGCTTGCAAATATACCGTCATATTTAAACGGTGCTATTGTTTTGTATCCTCCGACAGCGTAAGTTTCATAGCCTTTTTGCGGAAATTTACTCTTACATTCTTTACAGGCGTAGTCATTTCTGTCAATAACTTTTTCGCAGTACGGGCACTTTACGGTGAAAATTATGTCCTGCAAAAACAGCATTGCTCTTTTAATATAACTGTTCATCTCGCAGTAAAAATTCCTTTAATCCGCTGTATCTTTTTGTACGGCGGTTATTTTGTACCATATATTCTACCGTTTTTGGATTTCCAACAAGCACAAGCGTTTTCTTTGCTCGTGTAACGGCTGTATAAAGTAAATTTCTGTAATAAAGTTGAGGAGGCCCTTGAAACATAGGTATAATTACGCAGTCAAATTCGTTACCCTGGCTTTTATGTACAGTGACCGCATATGCAAAGTCAAGATCGGTTGCGTATTCATAAGTGTATTTGGCTGTCTTGTCGTCAAAAATAACTATAAGCGTACGGCTTTTGCGGTCGATAGAATCAATAATTCCTATGTCGCCGTTAAAAATTCCCGAACCCTGCTCTCCGTCATCTCTTATCCAGGTTATATCGTAGTTGTTTTTTATCTGCATTACCTTGTCGCCAATTCTGAATGTTTTTGATGCAATTTCAATTTCAGCTTTATCGGCTGATTTTGGATTAAGAGCCTTTTGAAGTCTGAAATTCATTTCGGCAGTGCCAAGTTCGCCTTTCTTTGACGGGCAAAGCACCTGAATATTGTCAAATGCAGAGTAACCGTAAGCCTTTGGTAATCTTTGTGTGCAAAGGTCAACGATTACTTGAGAAATTTCGGTTTTGTTATTCCTTAATAAAAAGAAAAAGTCTTTATCTGATGCATTGAGAACGGGCATTTCGCCGTTGACTATTTTATGTGCGTTTGTAACAATAAGACTTTTCTGTGCCTGACGGAAAATTTCGTTTAACCTTACAACCGGTACAATTCCGCAGTCGGTAAGGTCGCCGAGTATGTTGCCCGGCCCTACGGACGGCAACTGGTTAGAGTCGCCGACAAGTATAAGGCGGCAACCGATAGGCAAGGCTTTCATAACGCTTTCAAAAATAAAGGTGTCAACCATAGAAACCTCATCAACTATGAGGGCGTCACATTTAAGCTGATTGCGTTCGTTTTTATTAAAAATAGGTTTATCGTGCTTGTCCCAGCTTACTTCAAGCAGACGATGAATAGTTTTTGCCTCAACTCCCGTTAAAGCACTCATTCGTTGAGCCGCTCTTCCTGTCGGTGCGGCAAGCAAAACTTTTTTGCCGTTGTTTTGCAATATTTTAATAATAGCGTTTAATGTTGTGGTTTTACCTGTGCCCGGACCGCCTGTCAGCACAAGCAAACCTTTTGTGAGTGCCTGTGTGATTGCCTCTTTTTGAAGTGCGGCATATTCTATGCCATCGTTTTGCTCGCATTTTTTAATTTCAGAGTCAATGTTTTTAATCTGTTCTGCCGCAAATCCAAGCAGCATTTTCACTCTTGAGGCTATATAAAGTTCACAAAGGTGAGTATTAGGAGAAAAAATAAATTCTTTATCGTTTACATTGTCTTTGATAAGCGAGCGGTCGAAAATCATTTCCTGCATTGTTGAAGCAATAAGTGCTATGTCAACTTTCAGAAAATCTGCGGCTTTTTTGCAGAGAACCTCAAAAGGCAAACAGGTATGACCGTTGCCTTCGTTATGCATTAAAATATAAGCAATTCCGGCACGAAGTCGCTCTGTGCTCTGCTCGTCAAAATCACGCTTTTTTGCAATAAAGTCGGCAGTCTGAAAACTTATGCCGAACTCTCCGTTGCAAAGTATGTACGGGTTTTCTTTAATTTGTTCAATAGCGGAAGTTCCGAGTTCTGTGAAAATTTTAACAGCCGCAGCATTGCCTATTCCGTATTCGCCGAGGAATAATATAAGCGAGCGGATACCCGTGCTTTGCTTTAGCTGCAGAGAAAAATCTTCTGCCTTTGATTTTGAAATTCCCTTGAGCATTGCTACTCTTTCGGGTTCGTTTTCCATAACATCAAGAGTTTTTTCGCCAAATTCAGATACAAGCCTTTGTGCGGTTGTTGCGCCTATTCCACGGATTGCACCGGAAGAAAGGTAACGCAGAATCCCTGCTGTACCGCTCGGACGGCAAAGCTCACAGACCTGGGCAGAGAATTGCCTGCCGTAATTAGGATGTTCCTTATAATTGCCTGTGAGCTTTAAAAGGTCGCCCTGATGTACCCTTGGCATAATGCCGACAGCTGTTATATAGTCGTCATCGTCCGATATTTCAACAACGGTATAACCGTTTTCTTCATTTCTGTAAACTACGCTTTCAACATAGCCTTCAAGCTGTAAAAGTGTATTGTCATCCATAAAAACATACCTGTTTCCTTAAAAAATACAGCGGTATTTTGCCACAATTATAATTATTATAGCACTGTTTTTTTGCTTTAACAATACACCTTGCGATTATTCGTTTAAAAGATGTATAAGTTCAGTCTTTTTTATCATACGAATAAATCCGTATTCTTTGCACAAGGCTTTACAAATGTTTTCGGTTTCTTCGTCCATATCGCAGTCAAGGCAAAGTATGCAGTCTTTACCGCCACGACAAAACCATCTTAATCTTGACGCCGCACCTCGCAATATAAATTCGGCATTTTGATTTTCTCCTTCAAGCGGAGTAACAATAATGATTGAGCAATTATTTTTGCTTTTATAAAGGAAATATGTAATTTCCCTTACGCAGTATATTATTCCCATAACCGCAAAAATAATCAGTATGGCAGTTGAAATCGCTGTCATAAAATCACCTCAATATATTTTATTATTAAGTGTGAATTTGGTGAGGTATATTTACTGTTGTTTTGCAGACAATAAGAGGGCGAACAGAACTGCAACGGCGCAGTGTTCGCTAATAATGTATGAGGTGATTTACAATGATGAACAACTCCTATGTAAACCGTAGCATTAAATGCACCGTAAATAACTGTTCTCATAACAACGAGGCAGAACACTACTGCTCACTTGAAACAATTAAGGTTGGTACACATGAATCAAACCCAACAGTATGTCAGTGCACAGACTGTCAGAGTTTTGAGTTAAAACAGGGTTGCGGTTGTAAGTAATCTTGCGGTAAAGCAAAAAGCTGTATCCCTTTGCGGGGTACAGCTTTTACTTATATACCGAGAATTATTATGCAATACAGCTTTTTAACAATCGGCATTTTACCGATTGTTTTATTCCTGAATGTTAATACATAATTAAGAACAATTTTATATTCTTCATCAGAAATATTGTGCGTGGAAAACTTTGCTTTGGTACAGATATTTTCAATTTTTTTCGGTATTCTGACTTTTGAATGAACGGAAAGTTTATTTAAATATCTGTAAATGCAGATTACTCTTGATTTATAATCTTTGTGAGTAAAACTGTATTTTCTGTAATACCGTATTAAAATAATTCTTAAGATTGCCAAAGCTATAATCAGTAAAATAATTATAACAATTATGGCAGGTGTTGAAATTTTTGCCTTTACTTCTGTTTTTACAGGCTTAGTATTTTGTGCCTGTGTAGTAGGCTGAACGGTAGGAGAGGTTGTCTGTGCCTGCGTTGTTGTTTGCACTGATTCGGTAGCTTGCGGCACTTCAAAATCAGATGATGTAGCGTCAAGAGGAATCCAGCCGATTCGTTCGTCAAAGTATTCCACCCAAGCATGGGCATTGTCTGAGGTGACAATAGCTTTACCGTCAACAACATCGGCGCAATACCCTGTTACATATCTTGCGGGAACGCCTAAAGCTCTCAACATTACGGCGGCGGCATTTGCAAAATGCATACAGTAGCCTGTTTGTGCATCATTCAAAAACCATTCGGCAACATCTCTGCCATCGGGTACTTTTTGTGTATTGAGAGAATACGATGCGGAATGTGAAACAAAGTCCTTAACCGCCGCAACCGTTTGAGAAATATCACTCTTGGATAAATCTTTAATATTGTTGCGCTCGGCAATTTCAAGCATTGCCTGTTTGGTATCGTTTGGCAGAGATAAATAGCATTGTGCAAAATCATCGTATTTTGAGGTGCCACTTATTTCTATTCGTGAAAAGTCGTTAATATTTTCCTCGGAATACGGTATAACAAACATAGTGTAGTTTGTTGCCTTGTCGGTGTTTGCTATGAACACATCGCATACAGGCGAAAAATTGTTGTTGATATAATTAAGATAATAGGGTGTGTAAATAACATTTTCTTTGTTTACGGTGTCAATGGTTACGGTTTCTGCCTCTTCGAAATACTGCGTCATAATAGTCATAATAAAGGATTGATAATCCTGCGGATAGTTGTCTGCCTGCTCATCGGTAAGTACAGACCATTTGTTGTTTTCGTAATTTGCATATGCCATACTCTTAAGGTAAATTCTGCCGTCTGTACTTGATGTGACAGTCATAACCTTTTTCCCTGTTTGAGTAAGTGCGCCTGCATTTGAAAAATCTACTTCGGAGCTGACATTATTTCCTACTTCGGCAAGAGCGGATGAGATTTTGCCGCTGCCGTTGTAAGTTTTCATTCCCGTGAGAGTTTGTACTGTATTCAGCATATTGTCCTGCCACTTCGGTCTTTCGTAATCGGCAACCGGATTTATTACAGCCAAAACAGTAATGAGTACAGCCAAAATAACGGCACAAACCGCAGTTATTACACCGCTGTGTGCATAGTTTAATTGTCTTGTCTGTGATGAAAAGTAAAGCGCAAACAGAACTGTAAATATTATAAGCAGCGGTACAAGGTTGGGCAAAGTGTTTACAAGTACAAAGCAGGGTACAAGTAACGCAATGCTCAAAAGTCCTGCAATTTTGATTGATTTAATTCGTGATATTAAGAAAGAAAACAATCCGTTCAGAATTAATGACAGCAAAACAAAGAATCCTGTAGCGTCGTTCGCTATATAACTTGCAAATTTGATGTTGCTGTAAACAGAAAGATAAACCGAATACAGTTCAAGCAGTTTGTTAATTGCGTAGTTTGCCTGTGCAAAAATACGCTCATTTGCAAAAATAAATACCAAAAATGCCACAAAAGCAATTACTGTCATACATAAAGCATATTTCAAATTGCTTTTTACAAAGGCTGACAGCAGGCTGAAAACAATTGAAAATAATACAGCCGCCATAATCAGTACCGAAGATTCGAGTTTAACCGAAAATGCGCTTGCATAGCAGAGTATGGGGCAGACCGACAAAAGAACTACGCATATACCGTCTGCCAGAGTGGAAAGCAAATATTTTTTCATTTTGCCACCTCCTCGGAGTCGGCAAAAATACTGTGAATTTCTGCATTTGAAGTATCTGCGTTACCGAGATTTTGCCGTGTGTAAATTGCTTTGTATATGGAATAAATATTTGCTTGAGGGGTAAGGAGATATGCACCTGCATTTTTGGTAGTACACACCGTACACGGAATTTCATTTTTTATTGCGTTCTTGCAAACGCCTGCAAATTTCGCCAAAACTTTATTGTTGTTTTCGGGGTTGTCGCCAAGCATAAGCATAATTTTAAAATTCTTGTAAATCGGCAGGCTCGGTTCTCGAACCATTAAATCATCATTTTTGGCAGATAATTTCCAGTGAACATTACGCAGATTGTCGCCGTCACGGTATTCTCTGATTTCGTAATCATCAGAAAATCCGCCTCCGGCTTTCTTTTTGTATCCTATAATAGCTTGTTTGCCCGTCAGGACTTCTTCGTTGCAATTTGCGGTTTTAGGAATTACAAGTATTTCTGCCGCAGTATTAAACCTTACGGGAATAAAAAAGATTCCGAGCATATCGTAAATCTTAAGCCATCTTGTTTGTATTTCGACTAATCCGCAATCTTTGCCGATTTTTGAAAGCGGAATATTTACGGGCTTATTTATCATTCCGCTGTATTTAAACGCTGTTTTTTTCGATTTGCCGCAAAAACTGTTCTTTGAGTAAACAAGAACTTTAATCAAAGGGCAGAAAAGACCGTTGCGGTTGTTTGCCGCAAGATTAATTACAACATCATCGCCTGCATAAATGACCTTGGAAGCATAAAGAGAAAAACCTTTGACGGCCGAATAAATCATAAAAGGCAGACTGCATAACAATGAAAGAACAGGCAGACAAAGTACAACAATCAGCAGAAAATTGGAAAACCAGGCATAATAAAAAACCGCAAACGAAAATGATATTGCAAGAACCGCAATATATATAAGTATGTTCTTTATCATTTTTCCCTCACTAAATTTTGGGTTGTCTTGTTGTTCTCAAAATCTCATTAAGAGCTTTTGTAACGCTGATTTTTTTAGCATTTGCCTCTGCGCTCAAAATAACACGATGACTTATGGTAGCAACAAAAATATTTTGAATGTCACGGGGAACAATGTAATCTCTGTCGTCCGCAAATGCCGCCGCCTTTGCCATATCTTTAAGTGAAAGTGCGGCTCTTGGACTTGCACCTCTTTCAAAAAGGCTGTTCTGTCTGGTGGCTGTTACGAGCATTACAATGTATTTTGCCATATCTTCGCTTACAAAAACTTCTTTTACTTTGTTTTGCATATTAATAAGTTCTTCAACAGTAACTGCTTGTTTTACCTTATCAAGAGGGTTTTGCCGACTGCGGTTAATAAGCATTTGACATTCAGCCTCAAAGTTAGGGTATCCCATTGAAATTCTTACTGTAAAACGGTCGGTTTGAGAGTCAGGCAAAAGTTGTGTACCCGAGGCACCGACAGGGTTTTGGGTTGCAATTACGGAAAAAGGATTTTCAAGCTGATAACTGTGTCCGTCAACGGTAACTTGCCTTTCTTCCATTGCCTCAAGCAAAGCCGCTTGAGTACGGCTTGAAGTACGGTTAAGCTCATCCGCCAAAAACAAATTACAGAAAATAGCTCCTTTGTTAAAATGCATTTTTCCGCTTTCTTTGTTAAAAGAAGAAAATCCCGTTATGTCTGACGGCAGAGTATCGGGAGTAAACTGTATTCTGCCGTACTTCAGTCCGAGAGCCTTTGAAAAAGCAAGAGCCATAGTGGTTTTGCCGACGCCTGGTATATCCTCTATAAGAATATTGCCGTTTGCGAGCAGAGCAAGCATTGTAATAATAATTTCCCTGTCTTTGCCGTTAATAACTTTTCTAACTTCATTTAAAACAGATTTAAATTCATTCATATTTTCACCATAATTTCTACTTTTTTAGATTAATTTATAAATAAAATATGTGTTTTGTGTGAAATGATTTGTATATATTATATATTACCTTATTTTCCAAAAATCTGCAATACAAATACAAAATATTTACAAACAGAATGTAGCATAATAAAAAGGGAACCCGTCAAGGATTCCCTTTGAAAAATATCAGTTGTTAATTTCGTGCTTTTGTTTTGAATATTCACGGTAAAGTGTTTCACTTATTGCCATTTTTTGAATTATATTTTTGACTGTATTGTCAAGCCCGCTGTTTTCGCTGTAGTCAGCAGGGTAAATGTAATCAACTCTGCCACGCTGTAATAAATCTTCTACTTTTGCGTCTTTTTTTTGATATACGGCAATGGAATATCCTCCGTATGCTTTCATCATTTTCATACACGGTACATCGGAAAGACCGTCGCCGATATAAATCATATTGCAAAAAGGAATACGCTTGCTGTCGTCGGGCATTGATTTGTTGAGGTCGTTATCGTTGGCAACATCAAGAACACCTTTGTTTATGCGGTACACAAATTGAGTTTTATTTGTGTAATTAACATCGGTTTTCGGCCATATTCCGTTGCCGTTTTCATCGTAAAGAAATTCACAGGCGAAAATACTTTTAAATTCGTTCGCAATATCCGTACCTTCGATAATCTCTTTAAGACCGGACGAAATAACATAGTGCTCGACACATACGCCGAGTTTTTTACCGAAATTGTTTATTCGTGAAAACCATTTTGAAACTCCGTCAAAAAGTTCGACTTTTTTGCCTGTTTCAACAAGTTTTTCTCTTAATAAAGGAATGTTCTTATCTTTAGATATTTTAACCATTGCATACATATATGCAAGGATTGAATCCATATGCTCCTTGTGCCCGATTTCGTTGGCGTAATTCCAAAACTCTTCCTCGGTTATGCCAAGACTCGGAATAAAGCCGTATCCCTGCATATCTTTTGTACAAAGCGTTTTATCAAAATCATACATTATTGCAATAATAGGCTTTCCGTTCATAATAATCCTCTTAATTGGCAGAATATGTTGTAATTTCTACAGAAGTTACTTTTACATCTTCCGTAGGTTTATTTGTCGATGAGTCAACAGCTACAGATGCGATTGAATCCACTACATCCATTCCCTCAATAACCTGTGCAAATACGGTATGACCTCTGTCAACTGCGTTGTAAGCGCCGTCAAGGTATGGGTTACCGCCGTTATCGTCATAAAGCTTTTTGATGTCATCACTGATTACATCTGTGTTGTAGCAGTATGTGCCGTACTGCTGAACAAAAGCGGAGAAAAGCTCGGAATCTTTATAATTTTCAAGCTGTGCTTTAATGTTTGCCCACTGATTTTCAAAGGCAGAAAAACCGCCGTTGTTTTTATAAGCTTCGGGTGTTGTCTGATTGATAAAGAACTGACTTCCGTTTGTGTCAGGACCGCTGTTTGCCATTGATACCGCACCTCTTATGTTAAAGAGTTTGTCGCAGAATTCATCTTCAAAACTTTCACCGTATGAGCTTGTGCCGCCTGTGCCGTCGGCATTTTCGTAGTCACCGCCCTGAATCATAAAATCATTGATTACTCGGTGGAAAATGGTGTTGTCATATTTGCCCTCTTTGGCAAGATTAATAAAGTTTGTAACGGTTTTTGGCGCTTGGTCCGCAAAAAGGCGGAGCTTTATGTCACCCTTTGAGGTGTGCATAATCGCAATAGTGTCGCCGTCGTTAGGAGCGTCAAGCTGGAAACCTACTTTATTGTTGTCGTAATTTATAGAAGGATTAATACCTACGGTTGACGGAACAATGCCCATATCTTCAAGTGCGGATACGGCAGGCTGTCCGACTTTTGCTTCGTCAATTGTGGCAACGGCAGCGGGAGTTGCTTCTGTTGCTTTTGAATTTTCGGATTCGCTTTTATCGTTTGAGCAACCGACTGCAAATGCAGGAATAAGTGCAAGTGCCGCAATAAGGCACAAAGTTTTTTTAATTCTGTTGTATTTCATAGTGTATTGATTCCTTTCGGTACATATTTATACATTTTTATCATAACATACTTTAAGAAAAAATGCAACTTTTTAAGCAAATGAGCCGCTTTTGCGGCTTCTTTAAGATTGATTTAAAAAATAAATACCTGTATTGTTTTATTATGTTTTGTGTGTTACAATAATAAAGTATAGCTATGCGGTCGGTTTTGAATTTATGATTTAACAGAGAGTTTTTATTAAATGATTTGCAGTATTTAAAAATAAATCCGATTGCATTGAATGTATAGGGGTTATACTATGATAGAATTAGAAAAACTTAACAGAAACGAGGCAGTGCGTTATCTCGGAGGAGTGGGAATCAGGCTTAATTACCGAATGGATGTACTGATGGATGAATGTGAAAAGGCTGTGCTTGAAAAAGCGTCGCCAAAATATCTTTATGTAGAAAAGGATTTGCCGTGCCCGCAGATTATGGGCGGAAAAGATATAGAATCACACTTAAACGGTTGTGAAAAAGCTATTGTTATGTGCGCCACCGTCGGTTCAGAGGTGGACAAACTCATCAGAATTTCGCAGATTTCCGATATGGCCCGTGCTGTGGTAATGGACAGCCTTGCAAGTGTTGCCGTGGAGCAGGTCTGCAATGCTTTTGACAAGATAATTGCGGAAAAATACAGCGATTATAATATGACATTTCGATTCAGCCCGGGCTACGGAGATTATCCTATTGAATTGCAAAAAATAATTTTGCAAATGCTTGATGCGCCAAAGAAAATAGGACTTTGCACAAACGATAACTTTTTGCTTACACCGACAAAGTCTGTTACAGCGGTGCTGGGACTTTCAAAAAATCCTATAGAAAGAAAAAAGCGTGGCTGTGCCATCTGTAATATGAGAGAAACCTGTAAATTCAGGAGAAAGGGACTTCATTGTGGGGTTTAGAGAATTATTAAAGGAAAAAGAATTTATTATACTTGACGGTGCGACAGGCACTATGATTCAAAAAAGCGGTGTACAGTATGACGAAGTGCCTGAAACGCTTAATATTACACATCCCGAACTTATTGCATCATTTCATAAAGCTTATGTAGATGCGGGCGCAGATGTTGTGTATGCAAACACCTTTGGTGCGAATGCGTACAAACTTGAGGGATGCGACTACAGTGTTGAAGAAATTGTAGGAGCAGGTATCAGCATTGCTAAAAACGCTGTCGGCGACAGAGCGCTTGTTGCCCTTGACATTGGTTCAATCGGTCAGTTGCTCGAACCTGCGGGTTCGCTTACTTTTGAACAGGCTTATGAATATTACAAACAGCTTATCCTTGCAGGTAAAGACGCTGATGTTATAGTTTTTGAAACTATGACGGATCTTTATGAACTTAAGGCCGCTGTACTTGCCGCAAAGGAGAACAGCGACAAGCCAATATTCACCACTATGACATTTGAGCGTAATATGCGTACTTTTACAGGCACATTGCCGTCTGCTTTTGCCGTAACTATGGAAAACCTCGGCGTTGACGCTCTCGGCGTAAACTGTTCGCTTGGACCTGATGATCTTGAGCCGATTGTAAGTGAGATTTCCAAGTACACAAATCTTCCTATTGTAATTAAGCCGAATGCAGGTTTGCCGGACCCTAACACCAATGAATACGATGTTATGCCCGATGATTTTGCAAAGTCATCTCTGTCACTGTTAAAGTACGGTGTTAAAGTTCTCGGCGGCTGCTGCGGTACAAATCCCGAATATATAAAGGCTCTTAAAGACGCTCTTGCAGATAAAAAATATCAGCCGTCAAAAAGTCAAGTTGATACAATAGTATGCAGTGCAAGTTCTGTTGTTGAAGTTAATCATCCGAGAATTATCGGCGAAAGAATCAACCCTACAGGCAAAAAGCTGTTTAAACAGGCACTTGTTGATAATAATATTGATTACATTCTCACACAGGCACTTAGTCAGACGGGCGCAGGTGCGGAAATTCTTGATGTCAATGTAGGTCATCCCGAAATTGACGAAAAGCAGATGATGGTGCGTGTGCTCAAAGCAATTCAGAGTGTTTGCGATGCACCTCTGCAGATTGACTCTACCAAACCCGATGTACTTGAGGCAGGACTTCGTGCTTATAACGGCAGACCGATTGTAAACTCGGTAAACGGTGAGGAAAAAAGCCTTAGCACGGTTTTACCGCTTGTTAAAAAATACGGTGCTTGCGTTGTCGGTCTTACACTTGACGAAAACGGTATTCCAAAGACAGCGGAGGGCAGATTTGAAATTGCAAAAAGAATTGTAGAGAGGGCAGAGGCAATCGGCATTGACAGAAGAGATGTGTTTATCGACTGCCTTACGATGACGGTTTCTGCCGAACAGTCTGCCTGCAGACAGACGCTTAATGCTTTGCACAGAGTAAAAACCGAACTTGGCTGTAAAACCTGTCTCGGTGTTTCAAATATTTCATTCGGACTTCCGAATCGTGACCTTGTTACAAGAACTTTCCTTACTATGGCTCTTGAAGAGGGACTTGACTTACCGATTATTAACCCGAATATTGATTCTATTACGGGTGCGGTAAGAGCATACCGTGTGCTTGACGGTATTGATAAAAACTCTATGGATTTTATTGCCGCATATAACGATGCGGTAGCACCTGCCGCAAATAATAATTCTGCCGCATCCGATTTGGATATTATGACCGCTGTTTTCAATGGCTTGAAAAAAGAAGGTGCGTTGCTTACTGAAAAAATGCTTGCCGAAACAGGCGACGCAATGAAAATAGTAAACGAAATGCTTATTCCGGCTCTTGATAAGGTGGGAGAGGGTTTTGAAAAGAACAAAATCTTTTTACCGCAGCTTATTCAGAGTGCAAATGCCGCACAGGCTTGCTTTGATGTAATTAAATCACATATTTCCAAAACAAGCGGAGAAACCGTAAGCAAGGGCAAAATCATTGTTGCAACCGTTAAGGGTGATATTCACGACATAGGAAAGAACATTGTAAAAGTATTGCTTGACAACTACGGGTATACGGTTGTTGACCTTGGCAAAGATGTTGACCCTCAACTTGTTGTCGATACTGCAATTGAGCAGGATATAAAGATGATTGGTTTGTCTGCTCTTATGACAACTACCCTTAAGAGTATGGAAGATACAATCAAACTTGTAAGAGAAACAAAAGAATTACAGAATCCCGACGGAAGCAGTAAATGCGTAATTTTTGTCGGCGGTGCTGTACTTACGGAAGAATATGCGATGAAAATCGGCGCTGACTACTATTGCAGAGATGCTAAGGAAAGCGTAGATACGGCTAAAAAGGTATTAGGTTAAAACAAAAGGGCAGTTCCGAATCAGGAATTGCCCTTGGTTATATTTATTATGCAAATTTAAGTTCTCAAATGACGAAATCTATAGCATTTAATAACTGTTATATTTTTTTATGGAAAACTCGTTAATCCATTGAAAATGCTAAACTTTTCATTGGTGTTCTGTCCATCACATCTTGTATCGTGTTATATCATTTTACCCTTGATTACGAACCCTCATAAGGGAAAATACAAGGGAAAGAAAATCTGGTGGCAACTAATAACAAATTATAAAAATGGCAATTGGAACTGGATGAAATGCTTTTAATACATTGTCGGTTATAATGACGATGTTACTGCGTTTTTTGCAAAAGTGCAAAAGATATAAAAGAGGTGGAAAATTATTGAAATATAACGAATTATATCATACAATAGTAGTGTTTTTGTACAAGTCAATTTGATAGAAAAGGGGGAGAGAAGGAACTGTGTATTTCGATTTGTATAACCAAAATATAGGCAAACTTATGGAATATGAATATATATAGTTTCAAGAAAAAACAACCAGATGAAGTACCAGTACCAGTGCCGGTTCCTGAAGAAGAGAAATATGATAACTATGTATATGTTCCGCAATATCAACCATCACAAGAGATACAATTTTGGGGAACTGTAGCAGCTGTTCTTATAGTTGGAGGAACACTTGCAGAAGATGTGATTACAGGTGGTGGCGGAATTGCAGATGATGCCGCATCATTCTATCTTGCATACAGGTTGACGTTTGGACTATAACAAAGGAGATTTTTTATGTCGTTTAATTCACAATTTAAACTTATTTTTGGTGAAACATTTCAAACAGAGGGTTTTCGATATTGCTCAAAATTGAATGTTTTTGTTAAAATGCTCAACGAAGATTTGATGGCTTTTTTTGGAGTAAAAACAGCTCCGGCATGGAATAAAGGGGCAAAAGGATTTTTCCTTACTGCAGGAATTATTTCTACCTATCATTCCTCTATCGATAAAAAATCAATATTGTATGCTGGACAGGATTTAAATTCATTCCTTCCACGAAATGAAGCAAGAGTAAGTTTTGAATATACCGAAGATACAATGGAAGAGATTATTTCAGCGACGGCTTTATATGTGAAGGAACGTTTGATGCCTATATTCAATCGAGTTTATGATTTAGATTCTTTTATTGATTTTTTAAAGGAATATTCGATTAATAAATTGCGCGCATGTGATACTTTTGAAGGGGAATCTCTTGTCTTGATTAAAACAGATAACCATGATGATTTTCAAACGTATTTCCAGCAGCATCTGGATGAATTATACGCACAAATTGATGCAGGAAATGTTGGTGATGGCTATACGAAAGAAATGGCTTATGATGATTTGTTTCATGGTATTATCGAAAGTATTGTATATCCTCGGGATAAAGTATATTCTGACAAGAGTTTATATAATGAGGCGCTGGAAGAGGCTGAGAGAAGAAAAAGTGAAAATATGAAAAAATTATATAGCTATCAAATATTGAAGAACTGATTACTATAGCAATTAATCAAATTGATTTCAATAATGGAAGTTTAGTGTGATTTCTTGATGATGAGTGTTCTGAACTTCATTTTTGAAAAAATTAAGCAATGACTATTGCAAGAGCAAATAAAGCAGAAAAAATAATTAAAGGTAGTCTTTTCTTTGTTTTCTTCATAAAAATGTCCTTTCTTTAAGAATAATGTTATATTGTTTATAAAATTATATTATATCTAAATTAAGTATTTGTCAAATTAGGTAAAAAAAACACATATTTTATCTACGCAAATAAGAAAAGAGCATTGCTTTGCAATTTGACAAAAAATTAAATTTGATGTATAATATTGTGTGTTAATTTGTATAATATTTTAAAATTAGACGATATGTTTGTATTAAATTTTATATAATCAGATAAAATTTGCAGGGGACAATTAAAAAATGAAAAAAATAAATTATCGTAAGCTTATTCTTGCTTTGGCTGATGTTTTTATTATTGTGGTAAGCGGTATTGTGCTTAATTTTGCTATGTCGCTTATATTTCCGGAACTTTCGGAAGCAAGCAGAGGACTGTTATATACAATAATAGTAAACTTAGCACTGTGTATGCTTATTATGTACGGTGCAGGTGCGTATAAAAGACTTTGGCGATACTTTAATGAAAAGGATTACTTGGTTTGCGGTTTGGCGATGTTCGCAGGCTTCGCTTTGGGCTATCTTATTATGTCGATTTTGCAGATACAGCAATCTGTTTTGTTTGTTGCTTTATATGCAATTCTCGCAACAGGCGGAGTGCTATTATTCCGATTTATATTTAAGCGTACTTTCCTTAATTTAATTGAAGTCGGCAGAGCGGATAATTGTGAGCGTACGCTTATTGTTGGCGCAGGCAATGCAGGCAGAATGATTCTTACCGAAATTCAGAATGCAAGTTATGACGAAAACAGTCCCGCACGCAATCTTATTGCGGTAGGTTTTGTTGATGATGATGAAACAAAACTTAACAGAAGCATTAACGGTGTGCCTGTTCTCGGTTTTTGCAGAGAAATTTCTAAGATTTGCAATGATAAAAAGATTACAAATATTATTGTGGCTGTTCCGTCTTGCGAAGAAGAGGAAAAGCGCAAAATCCTTGATTATTGCTCGGAAACTACTTGTAAAATCAAGATAATTCCTTATTTGAGCGAGCTTTTGTTTGACGATAAGCACACAGAGCTTATTTCACAGGCTAAAGAAATTAAAATTGCAGACTTACTTGGCAGAAAGCCGATTGAATTTGATAAAAAAGAAATAAAAGAATTGGTTACGGGAAAAATCTGTATGGTTACAGGCGGCGGCGGTTCTATAGGCAGCGAGCTTGTAAGACAGATTGCAAAGTATTCGCCTAAGCAGGTAATTATTGTTGACATATATGAAAATAACGCATATGATATTCAGCAGGAACTTGTGCTTGAGTACGGCAACAAACTTAATCTTGTAACTTTGATTTCATCTATCCGTGATTATGACAAAATGGAACTGATATTTAAAACATATCGTCCTCAGCTTGTATTTCACGCAGCTGCCCACAAGCATGTTCCTCTTATGGAAACCGTGCCGGAAGAGGCAGTTAAAAATAATATTTTCGGTACTTTTAATGTTGCAACACTTGCAGAAAAGTACAAAGCCGATAAATTTGTTATGATTTCAACCGATAAGGCTGTAAATCCGACCAATGTTATGGGTGCAACCAAAAGAGCATGTGAAATGATAATTCAGCACAAGGCTCAGCACAGCACTCATACCGAATTTGTAACCACTCGTTTCGGTAATGTTCTTGGGTCAAACGGTTCGGTTATTCCCCTGTTCAGGCGTCAGATTGAAAGCGGTTCACCTGTAACCGTTACTCACCCTGACATAATCAGATATTTTATGACTATTCCCGAGGCTGTTTCGCTTGTTCTTGAGGCAGGCGCTATGGCTCATGGCGGCGAGATTTTTGTTCTTGATATGGGTGCGCCCGTAAAGATTACAACTCTTGCCGAAAATCTCATTCGTATGTACGGCAAGATTCCATATAAAGATGTTCCGATTGTTTTCACGGGCTTAAGACCAGGCGAAAAACTTTTTGAGGAACTTTTGATGGACGAAGAAGGACTTAAGTCTACCGCAAACGAAAAGATATTTATCGGTAATCAGATAAATATCAATTCCGCAGAACTGCTCAAAAAACTTGATGAGCTTAAAGTTGTTGCTAACAGCAACGACAGCGAAAAAACGGTAGAACTTCTTGCGGATCTTGTACCTACTTTTAACCATAAGACAAACTGATATATTTATTCATCAGCAAAGGAGAGAATACATAATGTGTGGTATTGTTGGATATGTTGGACCTAAAGACTGCAGTGATGTGCTTGTAAGCGCACTCACAAAGCTTGAATACAGAGGTTATGATTCAGCGGGTATAGCTGTTTTTGGAAAAAACGGCATTGAAACAGTTAAAACAAAAGGTAAACTTAAAAATCTTGTTGACAAGATGGCAGTTGAGGGTAAACCGGAGGGTCATGTAGGTATAGGCCATACAAGATGGGCAACTCACGGTGAGCCGTCAGATGTAAACTCACATCCGCACAGCGGCGCAAGAGTTACCATTGTTCATAACGGAATTATTGAAAATTACATTGAATTAAAAGAATTTTTAACATCAAAGGGCAGAACTTTCCTCAGTGATACAGACACCGAGGTTGTTGCACAGCTACTTGATTATAAGTATAACGGAAATCCGCTTGAAACTATCGACAGCGTAATGGCTGAACTTAAGGGTTCTTTTGCTCTCGGTATTATGTTCAAAGATTTTCCGGACAGAATTTTTGCCGTAAGAAGAGAGAGTCCGCTTATTGTTGGCGTAGCTGACGGCGAAACCTTTATTGCGTCCGATGTTCCTGCAATTCTTAAATACACAAAGAATTACTATCTTCTCGACCATGATGAGATTGCTACACTTACAGCAGACGGCGTTTCATTTGTAGATGAGCACCTTGACCCTATCGAAAAAGAGTTAAAGGTTGCGGATTGGGATATGGAGGCTGCCGAAAAGGGCGGTTATCCGCATTTTATGATTAAAGAAATCAAAGAACAGCCGGAAGCTATCAGAACCACCGTTGCTCCGAGAGTAAGAGCCGGATTGCCTTGCCTTGAAGAATGCGGTATTACACTCGAAAAATTAAGAGAATTTAAATCAATTTCGGTTGTTGCCTGCGGTACAGCTATGCATGCCGGTCTTGTAGGTAAATATATTATTGAAAGTATTGTGAGAGTACCTGTTACAGTTGATATTGCGTCAGAGTTCAGATACAGAAATCCTATTGTAGGTGAAGGCGACCTTGTAATTATTATTTCGCAGTCGGGTGAAACTGCCGACAGCCTTGCCGCAATGCGCCTTGCAAAGCAGAAAGGAGCAACTACTCTTGCTATTGTAAACGCAAAGGGAAGTTCAATTGCACGAGAGGCGGATATGCTTATTTATACTCTTGCAGGCCCTGAAATTTCTGTAGCGTCGACAAAAGCGTATATTACACAGCTTTCCGTTATGTATCTTTTTGCCTTTGAGCTTGCTCTTGCAAAGGAAACCGTAAGCGAAGCAGAGTGCAAAAGACTTGTGTCTGCACTTCTCAAAATGCCGGAAGCTGTTAAGTATGTTATTGAAACAACAGAGGAAAAATGCAAGTATGTAGCGACAAAACTTATCACAACAGACAGCTTGCTCTACATTGGCAGAGGTCTTGACTATGCTCTTTCAATGGAAGGTTCGCTTAAACTGAAGGAAGTATCATACATTCACTCCGAGAGCTATGCAGCAGGTGAATTAAAGCACGGTACAATTTCTCTTATTGAGGACGGTATGCCTGTAATTTCTGTTGCAACACAGAGTGACCTTATTGCAAAAACTATCAGTAATATTGTTGAGGTTAAGTCGAGAGGTGCTATGAATATTCTTGTTTGCTCGGAGGCTTGTGCAAGAACTCTTGAGGACGGTATTGCGGATTATGTTATTAAAGTTCCGCAGACAGATGAACTTCTTATGCCGATTTCTGCGGTTGTTCCGCTCCAGATTCTTGCTTATTACACAGCGGTCAATAAGGGTAATGACCCTGATAAGCCAAGAAACCTTGCAAAATCAGTTACTGTTGAGTAATTTACAAAAATAAACATTAGAAATTTTATTTTAAAAACCAAGTGACGGAATGGCTGTCACTTGGTTTTTGTTTTCTTTATTGGAAAAAACGAACGCTTTAGCGCTTTAAATTTCAAAAAAATTCTCTTAAAACACCGCCTTGCACTTGTATTTTTTACTTGTATTATGTATAATAATTGATGTATATGGATTTATTGACAGAATATTCTGTTTTTCGGAGGCTTTTAGTATGACAGCTAAAAATATAAAAAAATTTTTTACCGCATTTGTTTGTGCGGCACTTGTTGCTTGTACTGCCGTTGTTTGCAGTGCGGCGGGCAGTAAAATACAGATTGAAAAACTTGATAATATGACAATTCAACTGCCCGACAATATGCTTGGCATAACAAGGGACAGCAAGAGTACCGACAAGTATTTTTCAGTTTTCGGACTTGATTATGACAAAACAATGTCTGATTTCAAGAGCAGTGATATTTTTATGCAGGCTATGGATAATCAGGCAACCACGACGGTCACGGTTACTATGACACGCAACGGTGACAGCGAGGGTATTAAGAATTATAAACTTCTTTCGGACGAAAAGCTTTATGAAGTGAGAGAAAGTTTTATTTCTCAAGAGGAATATATCAGTTGCACGCCGGATCAGGCGCAAGACCTTGTATGGCTTATATTTGACCTTAATGTAGAGAGCGGCAGTGACAGAATCAAGACTTATCAGGCAAACACCGTTTATGACGGAATGAGTATTAATATTACTATTCAGCATAACGGCGGTGATGTTACATCTGCCGATTATCAAACTTTAAAGTCAATTCTTTCAACCGTTACGTTTAATGCAAAAGCTGACCCGGAAAGCGACTTTACAAAATATGTTTACATAGGTATAGTTGCTGTTGTTATTATTCTTTTTATCATAGTTATGATTGCAGGTAAAAAGACAAGAAAGAAAAACAAAAAGAGCAAAAACGAAAAAATTTTGCGTGAACTTACCGATAAATACAAATCAAACAATAAACCTGTAAAAAAATTACAGGAAGATGATATTGTCAGCATTCATCAGGCTTATGATGAGTTAAAAGAAGAAAACAACGACATAAGTAGCGGCAGAAAAGACGATGACCTCTTTGACGATTACAAGGACATTGACGAAGAAGAAGTAAAGGTTAAGATTTACGAAAAGCCGACAGTTTCGGATTATGAAATTGACGAAATAGTAAATGAGAGCAAAGAAAGGCTTAAGAATGAGGGCGCAGATGTTGAAGTAATAGAAACAAGTGCCGAAAAACTTGAGCCGCAGGAAGTAATTGAAGACCGACTTGAAGAGGCTAATGAGGATTTACAGACCGAAGAGGTTGTTCAAACCGTGGCTGTTGATGAACCCGAAGATGAAAACGATGCTGAAGAAAATTCGGAAATAACCGAGGAGACAGATGCGGATGCTACCGATGCAGCCGTTGAAAATCAATCTGTCAAAGATAAAGAAAACGCAGACTTTGAAATTGAATCGGAAGAAAAAGTAATTTCGGACGACGGAAAATACGAAGAAGCTGCACAGGCAGAAATTTCAACAGAAGAAGAACCGACAGACGAAATAGAAGAAACGATTGAAGAAGTTGAATCTGAATACGAAGAAGAAACGGAAGATAAAGTCGAAGAAGAAAACGAGGAAGAACTGAGAAGAGAGGCTGAAAAAAATACAGCCGATGATTTTGATGAAGGTTATGATTTCTTTGAGGAAAAGCCGAGAAGAATTGTAGGTATCATTGATGTTGACAGTTCAGACCTCAAAAATGCGGTCGATTACGATGTTCTTTCAGAGGAAGAAAAGCGTGCCGTAGAGGTTGAAACCGCTGTGGATAACGATAAGACAGAAAGCTTTATTGCGGCTGCGGAAAAAGCAGGTAACGGAATAAAGAATTTCTTTGTACACTGCGGATATTTCTGCACAAATGTTTCAAGACTTATAAAGCGTAAGCATGCTGCTAAAAAGCGTAAAAAAGCTGAACTCGAACGCAGAGAAAGAGAGCGTGTGAGAAAACAGCAGGCTGCGCAAAGGCGTGACGGCAACGGTCTTGTAAAGGTACACAGCGCCACACAGAGAAGACCGCAGCCTAACGGCAGAGCATCTCAGTCAGCTCGCAGAACACCAAACAGAAAACCACAGCAGAACAATAACAGAAGAAAGTAATCAGAGGTGATTAAAATAAATACTTTAGTAATTAAAAACGCACACATAGTTTCACCGTCAGACGGACTTGACAAAGTTGCCGATGTTCTTGTAAAAGACGGCAAAATCACAAAAATTGCAGAGAACATCTCTACAGAGGGCAATGTGATTGATGCAGACGGCTTAACACTTATTCCGGGTCTTGTGGATATGCATGTACATCTTCGTGACCCCGGTCAAACTCACAAAGAGGATATTATAACAGGCTGTAAAGCAGCTGCTGCGGGCGGTGTTACAAGTTTACTTGCAATGCCTAACACAATCCCTACTACGGATAATGCCGAAACCGTAAAATATATTCTTGACAAGGCAAAGAATGCCGACGCCAATGTTTATGTGGCAGGCAGTATTACAAAGGGACTCAAAAGTCTTGAACCGACCGATATTGAAGAACTTAAATCAGCAGGTGCAATTGCTCTTTCGGATGACGGCAGACCGGTTGAAAACACAAAGTATTTAAGCGAGGCAATGAAAAAAGCTCCGCAGCTCGGTATGACGGTTGTTGCACACTGCGAGGATCTTTTCCTTGCAGACGGCGGTAAAATCAACGGCGGCGAAGTAAGCAAAAATCTCGGCGTAAAGGGTATTCCTGCCGCAGCAGAGGATTGCGGTACCGCAAGAGAAATTGCACTTGCGGCGGCGCTTGATGTGCCGATACACATTTGTCATGTCAGCACAAAGACAAGCGTTGCACTTGTAAGAGATGCAAAGAGAAGAGGGGTTAAGGTTACGGCAGAAACCGCACCGCACTATTTCTCAATGACAGAAAAAGAATTGCTTGCAAAGGACGCAGATTTCAGAATGAATCCGCCTCTCCGCACACATGAAGATGTTGTTGAAATAATAAGCGGTCTTAAAGACGGTACGCTTGACGCTATTGCAACCGACCACGCACCGCATACACCGGAAGAAAAGTCCGATTTTGAAAAAGCACCGAACGGTTCTATCGGTATGGAAACTTCATTTGCGGTATCATACACATATCTTGTAAAAACAGGACTTCTTACAATTTCGGAGCTTGTTGAAAAGATGAGCACAAATCCTGCCGAAATTCTCGGAATCAATGCAGGACATATCAAAGTCGGTGCGCCTGCAGACCTTGCACTCGTTGATTTGAATGAAGAATGGGTTGTTGATGTAGATAAATTGCATGGCAAGAGTAAAAATACTCCTTTCAAGGGCAAAACGCTCTGCGGAAAGGTTAAATATACAATTTTGGGCGGAAAAACCGTATTTGAAGATAAATAATCGGAGCGCTCGCAGATTAAAGGAGATTTGGCAAAATGGCACAAAAAGGTGATTTACTATCAGTAAGAGAAGATATACGAGTTGTTGACGCAACAATTCGTGACGGCGGACTTTGCAATAATTTTGAGTTTCCCGACGAATTTGTTAAGGCTTTATATAACGCAAATGTAAAAGCAGGCGTTGATTATATGGAGTTCGGCTACAAGGCATCTAAAGAGCTTTTTAACGAAAAAGAATTTGGCAAGTGGAAATTCTGCAACGATGACGACATAAGAGAAGTTGTTGGCGAAAACAATACAGACCTTAAGATTGCAGTTATGGCTGATGTTGGCAGAACAGATTTTAAGAATGACATTCTTCCAAAGAACGAAAGTCCGATTGACCTTGTAAGAATTGCAACATATATCAACACAATTCCTGCGGCAGTAGAGATGATTGAGGATTGTGCAAAGAAAGGTTACGAAACAACTATCAATATTATGGCTGTTTCAAAGGCAAGAACAGAGGATATTATTACAGCTCTTGATATTCTCGGCAAAAGCCCTGTAAACGCATTTTATATTGTAGACAGCTACGGCGCTCTTTACCCTGAGGAGGCAAGAAAGTTAGCTGAATTATATTGCTCATACGGTGAAAAGTACGGCAAGTCAGTCGGTATTCATGCACACAACAACCAGCAGCTTGCTTTCGCAAATACTATTGAGGCTATGACACAGGGTGTCAGCTACCTTGACGCAACAGTAGACGGTATGGGCAGAGGTGCAGGCAACTGCGCACTTGAGCTACTCTTAGGTTTCCTCAAAAATCCTAAGTACAAGGTTGACCCGATTCTCAAGATGCTTGAGTATACACAGCAGTTCAGAGAAAGCGGAGTTAAGTGGGGATACGATGTTCCTTATATGCTTACAGGTCAGTATAACACTCACCCCCGTCCGGCTATCTCATTTGTTAAGGATGACAGAAAAGATTACACAAACTTTGCTCACGAACTTTTTGACATTATCAACAGCTGATGCAGCATATAATGAGATTAAATCCATCTCCGTTTGCAATGATTGAAAACAGAGAAAAAACCATTGAGTTAAGACTTAATGACGAAAAACGCAGACTGATTAATGTCGGAGATGAAATTACTTTTATAAATACGGAAGACAACCGAAAAACATTAAAAGCGGAAATTGTTAATATTTATAAATTTAAGTCTTTTGAAGAATTATACGCTGATCTTCCTTTACTTAAATGCGGGTATACAAAGGAAGATGTAAAGACTGCCTCACCCGAAGATATGCTTGCATATTATTCGGCAAAACAGCAGGAAAAATACGGCGTATTGGGAATAGAGATAAAAGTAATATCGTAAGCGTTATTACTGAATTTAAAAGGAGAGTAAAAAATGGCATTTGACAGACTTATTGATAAAATCACAGAAATGCAGAATCCTACAGTTGCAGGTCTTGATCCAAAGCTTGACTATGTACCTGAATTTATCAAAGAGGAGTGCTTTGCAAAGTACGGCAAAACTCTTGAGGGTGCGGCTGCCGCTTTGTTTGAGTTCAACAAGGCTCTTATAGACGCTCTTTATGAGGTAGTTCCTGCAATCAAGCCACAGGCTGCTTACTACGAAATGTACGGTTGGCAGGGCGTTAAGGCACTTGCAGACACTATCGCATATGCAAAGTCAAAGGGTATGTTTGTTATTACAGACGGTAAGCGTAACGACATCGGTACAACAATGGAGGCTTACGCTGCCGCTCACCTTGGCTCAACCACAGTTGCAGGCGAAGAGGTAGAGGCTTTTGGTGCAGACGCACTTACAGTAAACGGTTACCTCGGCACAGACGGTATCAAACCGCTTGTTAATATCTGCAAGAGCGGTGATAAGGGCATTTTTGTACTTGTTAAGACATCTAACCCAAGTTCAGGCGAATTACAGGATAAGAAACTTGATGACGGCACAACCGTTTATGAGCAAATGGGTAAAATGTGCGAAGAGTGGGGAACAGAGCTTGAGGGCAAATACGGTTACTCGGGTGTCGGCGCAGTAGTCGGTGCAACATATCCCGAACAGCTTGCCGAAATGAGAGCTAAATGTCCGCACACATTTTTCCTTGTACCGGGTTACGGTGCACAGGGCGGCGGTGCAAATGATGTTAAAAACGCATTTGATGAAAACGGTCTTGGCGCAATCATCAATTCAAGCCGTGGTATTATGTGCGCATGGAAAAAACAGGGCCTTACCGAGAATGATTTTGCAAAGGCTGCTTACAACGAGGCGGTTCGTATGCGTGACGAAATTATCGGTTGCATAGGCAAAATTAAGAAATGATACAATAAATTGTTGTTTTTATGTATTAAACACCAAATATTGTTGACTTTGCTAAAAGTTGGCGGTATAATTTAATAGTCAGTATTAGTTAAAACTATAAATAAAATATATTTTCAAGGGAGATTTTTAATATGGCAAGAGTATATAACTTTTCTGCCGGTCCTTCAATGCTTCCGGAGGCAGTATTAAAGACAGCAGCAGATGAAATGCTTGATTATCAGGGCAGCGGACAGAGTGTAATGGAAATGTCACACCGCAGCAAAACATATGATAAAATCATTAAGGACGCTGAAGCTTTACTTCGTGAGATTATGAACATTCCTGACAACTACAAGGTTATGTTCCTCCAGGGCGGCGGTTCTACACAGTTTGCAATGGTAGCACTCAACTTTATGAACAAGAACAATAAGGCTGACTACATAATCACAGGTCAGTGGGCTAAAAAAGCTTACAAAGAGGCTGCTCGCTATGGCGACGCTAAGGCTGTTGCTTCTTCGGAGGATAAAACTTTCTCTTATATCCCTAAGACAGATAAGTCAATGTTCAGAGAGGACGCCGACTATGTGTATATTTGTATGAACAATACTATTTACGGTACTGTTTATCACGAACTTCCGGATACAGGCGATATTCCGCTTATTGCAGATATTTCATCTTGTATTCTTTCAGAGCCTATTGATGTAACTAAGTTTGGCGCACTCTTTGCAGGTGCTCAAAAGAATATGGCTCCTGCAGGTCTTACAATCGCAATTGTTCGTGAGGATCTTATCGGCAATGCTATGGACATCTGCCCGACAATGCTTAACTATAAGACTCACGCTGACGCAGATTCACTTTTCAACACACCTCCTTGCTACACAATTTATATTGCAAAGCTTGTTCTTGAGTGGATTAAGAATGAGGTTGGCGGTCTTGACAAGATGAAAGAGCTTAACGAGAAAAAGGCTAAACTTCTTTATGACTTCCTTGATAATTCAGAACTCTTTAAGGGTACTGTTGTTCCTGAGGATCGTTCACTTATGAATGTTCCGTTCGTAACAGGCAATGCTGACCTTGATGCTAAGTTTGTTAAAGAGGCAACAGAGGCAGGTCTTGTAAACATCAAGGGTCACCGTACAGTTGGCGGTATGAGAGCTTCTATCTACAATGCTATGCCATATGAGGGTGTAGTTGCTCTTGTTGACTTTATGAAGAAGTTTGAGGCAGAAAACAAGTAATTTTTGCTCAAACAATCTGCTTTAAATAAAATAAAAGAGGATGAATACAATGTTTAATATACTTACTCTCAATAAAATTGCTGCCGTTGGCACAAGCCGCCTTGGTGACAATTACGCTTACGGTGACGATGTTCAGAATCCTGACGCAGTTCTCGTAAGAAGTGCTGCTATGCACGATATGCAGTTTGAAGATAATCTCCTTGCCATTGCAAGAGCAGGCGCAGGTACAAACAACATTCCTAAAGATGTTTGTTCTGAAAAGGGTATTGTGGTTTTCAATACTCCGGGTGCTAATGCAAATGCTGTTAAAGAGCTTGTAATTGCAGGTCTTTTACTCTCTTCAAGAAGAGTAATGGAGGGTGCAGACTGGGCAAAGACACTCAAAGGTAACGGTGATGCAGTAGGTAAGATGGTAGAAAAAGGCAAGAGCCAGTTTGTAGGTCCTGAAATTAAGGGCAAAACTCTCGGTGTTATCGGCCTTGGCGCTATAGGTATTCTTGTTGCCAACTGTGCCGTTGCACTCGGTATGGATGTAATCGGTTTTGATCCGTTTATGTCTGTAACAAACGCATTAAAGCTCAATCCTGCCGTTAAGCTTATGAAGAGCGGCGAAGATGTAATGGTAAACTGTGATTACCTTACAATCCATGTTCCTCTTACAGCTGACACTAAGGATATGGTTGATGCAGATATGATTGCTAAGATGAAAGACGGCGTTCGTATTCTCAACTTCAGCCGTGACGGTCTTGTAAATTCAACAGCTGTTCTTGAGGCTGTTAAGAGCGGTAAGGTTGCTAAGTATGTAACAGACTTTGCAACTGATGATATTATCGGCGAAGAGAATATCATTTGTCTTCCACATCTCGGTGCATCAACTCCCGAAAGTGAAGATAACTGCGCAATTATGGCTTGCGATGAGCTTAAAGAGTACCTCGAAAACGGTAACATCGTAAATTCTGTAAACTATCCTGCACTTTCACTTGCAAGAACAAATACAGAGAATGTTCGTTTCTGCGTAATGCACAAGAATGTACCTGAACTTCTTAAGAAGGTACTTTCAGAGGTAAAAGGCAATGTAGAAAATATGCTTTCAAAGAGCCGTGGCGACTACGCTTATGCAATTATTGATGTTGCAGGCGGTAACCCTGAAAACGCTGCTGCTATTGCAGCTATTGAAGGTGTAATCCGTGTTCGTGCTATCTAAAAGCATAATATAATGAAGTCATAGGGCGGCAGAGCTATTCTGTCGCCCTTTTAAAGTTTTGTTTTAATGTTTTCTAAATGTTTGGGTAACATTAATAGATTATGGTTTAACTCGTGCGCTAAACCATACTTTCCCACAATTTTTGATAAAGAATTTTTTTGAATTGAGGAATGAAAATGAGAGGAATAAAAAAATTATCTGCAATTACACTGACTGCCGTGCTTGCATTTTCTTCTACAGTTACTGCATTTGGCGCAGAAGTAACAGAATCGGTTTCTTACAGCAAATGGGGCAGTAAAACCGTATGCGAAGCATTGGGAATAGATACTGCCGAATACTACAAATGGATTGTAAATCACGATAATGATTCAAGCAATGATTATCAGACTTACACTGTTTCTAAAAATTATGATTCATCTGTAGGTACTGATTATTATATCGGTACAAAATATACATCGGGCGACCATCGTACACCAAAAGGAGATACCAAAGGGTACTTTAATACAGATTTATATTCACCAAACAGCGGATATTACTGTGTAGGTTACGGCAGACAAGACGAGCTTAACGGTTCATCGTACAAGCCGCAGATGAACTGCACAGGGTTTGTATGGCATATACTTTACAAGTCGCTTGCAAATACCAAGGCACAAAAGGGTCAGTCGGTAAGCTATGCATACGCAAACACTCATATTCCGAGTTATTCGTATGCGGCTTATGATACGGGTCAGGATACATGGATTAATTGGGCGGGCAATAACAATATCAAGACATATTATTTTGACGGTACAAGTGCCATTAATAATGCATTGAACAGCGGAGTGCTTGAAAAAGGCGATATTATTTTTATGCTCGGTACGGCTGACGCTCATGTCGGTATTTTTTACGGCAATAATTCAAAAAATAACAAGTTCTGGCATTCTCAATATAAAAATGTAAATACAATCACAAATATTGAACCGAGGGGTACTTGCTATGGATTGTATGTATATAAAACAGGTTGTTCAAACGGTATTGATCTTAATATTCAGCTTAACAGCACACAAAGCGGATTAAAGGGTACTTCATACGATTATTCACAGTTTGAATACACGGTTTATGCTGACTCGGCTTGTAGAAAGCCTGTCGGAAAAATTGTACCGCAGTCTGACGGATTCGGTGCATTTGGTCTGACGAGCAGTCAACAGTATTCTTCATCAAGTGCGGTTGCGAGAGGTGTGCCTGTTGCAAATACTTCTTATTGGTGCAAAGAAACAAAAACACCGAACGGGTATGTTGCAGACAACACGGTATATAAATTTGAAAAGTCTACATTGACATGGGGCGGTACGGAAAGATACTATGCAGGTGTAGCTGTAAATGAAAATAACCATAAATTAAGCAAAATAAACAAGACGCCTAAAATAGCACTCCGTATTCAGAATGTGTCATCTTATTCCGAATTGACCGATAATAATGAAAATTATTCACTTAGCGGTGCGGTTTATGAAGTTTATAATTCCGATAACACTTTTTGCGGTTATATGAAAACAGGCGAAGACGGCTGGGTATGCGCAACCTCAAAAGAAAAAACCAACGATGTAAATAATATTAAATGGAATGAAAGTGCGTTCGATTCAGCTCTTTATATGCCGTACGGTAATTATTACGCAAAGCAGGTTGTTGCTCCGAAAGGCTTTGAATTATTCTCTGACAGAATAATTCTTGATAATGTTTATCAATATACATGGAGCGGTCTTACAGTTTATTATGCTCAAGCTGAAAATACACCAATAAAGTTGGATACTTCGACAGTAAGAGTAAATCTTACAAATGAGTTTAAAGCCCCGATAAACTGTGCGGAGTTTGAATTGTTTTCAGATGAGGAATGTCAAAATCTTATTGATACGGCAATAACGGACAATAACGGTATAGCCGAATTTGCTAAGCCGTTACAGGTTGGCACTTATTATATTAAGCAGAAAAAATCAGCTGTAGGTTATTTTTACGATTCGGCGGTAACGGAAGTTGTTGTTAAAGAAGAAAATATCGGCAGTAATACTGACATATCGTTATTTGCAAAAAGCAAGGGCGATGTGAATAATGACGGTAATATAGATGTTGCCGATATAACAGTTATTCAGTTGTTTGTGGCAGGCGAAAAAGCAGAGGACGGTTCGGATTTTGTTGATATAAATGATACCGTCAGCTTTGATAATGCCAATATTGACGGCAACGGAATAATAGATATCAACGATATTACTAATCTTCAGATAATAATTTCAAAGAATAACTGATATTATTTAGTGAAAACTTCCTTTGACATCTGCAAAACTAAAATAGTATAATATATAAAGATGTGTTGCACTACTGCGTAATTCCAATCAGTAGTGCAACACTTTTTTTGTTTTAAGAGGTGTTTTTATGAAAAAAATAAAAGAAAAAGACAAAATGGAAATTTTGCCTGTTAAAAGCCTTATGCTTAGAATGGGTGTTCCTATGATACTTTCTATGGTACTGCAGGCAGTTTATAATATTGTTGACAGTGCTTTTGTATCTAATATGGAAGATAACGGTGAACTTGCGCTTAATGCGCTTACGCTTGCCTTCCCTTTGCAAATGTTAATAGTTGCAATCGGCATAGGTACAGGTGTGGGTGTTAATGTTCTTGTAGCAAAAAGCCTTGGAGAGGGTAACAGAAACTATGCCGATAAGGCTGCGGGTAACGGTGTATTTCTTGCTGTTGTTATTTACGCAGTGTTTTTAATATTCGGATTGTTCGGCGTTAAATTATATATCGGCACACAGACTGCAAACGGAATTGTTTTAGAAATGGCATGTGATTATTTAAGAATATGCTGCGTATATTCTTTTGGACTTGTATTTTTCTCTCTTTATGAAAAACTTTTACAAGCAACAGGCAAATCGGTATTTTCGACAATTGCACAGATCTGCGGCGCAGTTGCAAATATTATTCTTGACCCTATTATGATTTACGGCTTGTTAGGCTGTCCGAAATTCGGTGTAAAGGGTGCTGCATACGCTACGGTTATCGGTCAAATTATTTCACTTGTGGTTGCTTTTATTTTTCATATAAAGTTTAACAAAGATATAACCAATAATGTTAAAAACATTAAGCCGTCGGCAAATACAATATTGAACATTTATAAAATCGGTTTGCCTGCAATAATTGCACAGGCACTTATGTCGGTTATGACTTACGGCTTTAATCTTATTTTGGGTACGGTCAGTGAGGCGATGGTAACAGCTTACGGATTGTACTATAAAATACAGCAATTCATACTTTTTGCAGCGTTCGGATTAAGAGATGCCATAACTCCGATTATGTCATATGCGTTTGGAATGAAGAGTAAAAAGAGAATTGACGACAGTATAAAATTCGGCTCAATTTACACAACAGTAATAATGTTTGTAGGTCTGGCGGTAATAGAAATTATAGCTAATCCGCTTTCAAGTGCTTTTGGACTTTCGGGTGAAACACAATTGTTATGTATCGGCGCAATGCGGATTGTTTCTGCAAGTTTTATATTTGCCGGCATTAACATAGCTTTTCAGGGAATGTTTCAGGCAATTAACGGCGGAATGCAGTCGCTGATAGTTTCAGTTTGCAGACAACTTGTGCTTGTATTGCCTCTTGCGTGGATATTTACTGTGCTTGTCAATAAATCAATTTGCGGCGAATGGATAATTTGGCTTTCCGTACCTGTTGCAGAGATTTTGTCTGCCGTTATTTCGGTTGTATTGATGAAAAAGTTATACCAAAAACAGATTAACAATAAAACAGATTAACAATAAAACAGAAGCATAAAAATTCCCCTGCATACTCAAAAATATGCAGGGGAAAGTTTTAATTCTGGTCTTTTATAAATGTAAATGATGTTGTGTTATCGTACGAATAGGTGAGAGTTTGCCTTGTCGCTTCATAACTCAGCTTTTCGCTGTTGCCGTTTAGTGTAGCGTCAACGCTTGTGCCGCTGAAAACATAACTGCCTTTATATTCAATACCCGCAAGCGTTGCGGTACAACTGCCGTTTCCTTTAAAATTAAATTCAAAATATCCGTCCTTAAGCTCAAGCTCGCTGTATTGTACGGTTTCTCCGTCGATAACGGCAGATACAGGGACCCATTTTCCCTTTAACACCTCATTTTCGCTTTTATCACCGCAACCGCTGAAAAGAAAAATTACAGCAAAAAGTGATAAGAAAACAGGTAAGGTGCGCTTTATAATAAATTTCATTGTGACACATCCCAATATTGATATAATATATATTATTTTATCATTTTTTGCGTTTTTAGTCAATTTGCGGAATGTAAAGTATTTCTAACATATTAATGATATGAATGTGCAAATTGTAAGAATTTATATGAATTACTGGTGACCTTTAAGTTTTGACACCGCTTTTTTCAGTTCCTGCGGTATATCGTCGGCACTTAGTGTATCGTGAATTTTGCAAGTGCCGGCTTTTTGCGCAGTTTCGTAATACCAGCATTTGTAATCTAAAATTCCGAGGGTTTCATTCAGTTTTTCCATTTGAGCAAGTACGGCATCTCTTTGCTTTCTGATAAGTTCAAGTCGCTTGTCAATTGAAGAATCCCCCTCAATAGTCCAATCTATAAAAACTTTGATGTCTTTAAGCGACATACCTGTTCTTTTAAGACATTCAATGAGAGTTAATAACTCGTAATCGGAATCGTCAAAAATGCGGATACCGCCGTTTGTACGCTTTACATTCGGCATAAGTCCTTCTTTGTCATAATATCTAAGAGTTGACGGCTGCATATCAAGTCTTTTTGAAATTTCACCTATAGTATATTGCATAAGAACACCTCGTTTAAGTTAAAGTAATAGTCCTAAGCAAAATGTTTGCAAGGATATTTAAAAGGCGAACAATGGCATATATTATTCTATAACACCATCACGCTTCAAACAGCTATAAAAATACTGTGTTGCACTCTGATTGCGACTTTTTAAAAAGTCATCTATAGTCTGTAAGTCTTTTAATTTGATATATATTGCTTTATGTTTATATGTTTTTGCATTATATTTATTGTTAGCTTTGATTTTTGCTTCACTATTTTTCTTGATTTTTTGATGTATATTATTATCAACAGTCATAATTTTTCACCTTTTATGTAATATAACATTAATCTATAATATGCTTTTCACGCAAACATTCATTAAAAAACTGACTATAGCTTTGTTGATGTCCGTTCATATAATATCAATTTCATTATTTTGTCTTTTTGCTCATTATAAAGTAAGCTATAATTATTGTAGCATTTCAAAATTTGACTGTCAACATAATTCTTATAATACAAAATGTTTTGAATATGATTAATTACTATGATTTTTTATCTCTGCATAATTGACAAATTGCAAGCAAAATGCGATAATATAAAGGTATATTTGTCGGGTAATCTGCCCGAATAAATTGTAAGGAGATATGATTATGGCAAAGGAGCTTGCTAAATCCTACAAACCGTCTGAGTTTGAGGACAGAATTTATGATTTCTGGATGAAGGGCAACTACTTCCATGCAGAAGTTGACAAAGATAAAAAACCATACACAATCGTTATGCCGCCGCCAAACATTACAGGTCAGTTGCATATCGGTCACGCACTTGACCTTACACTTCAGGATACTCTCATTCGTTGGAGAAGAATGCAGGGCTATGCTGCACTTTGGCTTCCGGGTACAGACCATGCGTCTATTGCGACAGAGGCTAAAATCGTTGAGGCTATGCGCAAAGAGGGCGTTACCAAAGATGATTTAGGCAGAGAGGGCTTCCTCAAGCGTGCCTGGGAGTGGAAAGAAGAGTACGGCGGAAGAATTACCCGTCAGTTCCGTAAACTCGGTTCAAGCTGTGACTGGCAGCGTGAGCGCTTTACAATGGACGAGGGTTGTTCTAAGGCGGTTAAGGAAGTTTTCGTAAAACTTTACAATAAAGGACTTATCTACCGTGGTGAGCGTATTATCAACTGGTGCCCGCATTGCTGCACATCAATTTCAGACGCAGAGGTTGATTTTGCAGAGCAGGAGGGCTTTTTCTGGCATCTCCGCTATCCGTTAAAGGACGGCAGCGGTTATGTTGAGCTTGCTACAACAAGACCTGAAACACTTTTGGGCGATACTGCGGTTGCGGTAAATCCCGATGATGAAAGATATAAAGACATTGTAGGCAAAACACTTATTCTTCCGCTTGTAGGCAGAGAAATTCCTGTTGTTGCCGATGCATATGTTGAAAAAGATTTTGGTACAGGTGTAGTTAAAATTACTCCTGCACACGACCCTAACGACTTTGAAGTCGGCTTAAGACATAACCTTGAGGTAATCAATGTTATGGACGATACAGCCCATATGAACGAAAATGCCGGTAAATATCAGGGTATGGACAGATACGAGTGCCGTGAAGCAATCGTTAAAGACCTTGAAGAGGGCGGTTTCCTCGTTAAGATTGAGCCTCACACTCACAATGTAGGTACTTGCTACCGTTGTAAGACAACTGTTGAGCCGAGAGTATCAAAGCAGTGGTTCGTAAAAATGGAACCTCTTGCAAAGCCTGCAATTAAGTGTGTTAAGGAAAAGCAGACACAGATTATTCCGGAAAGATTTGAAAAAGTATATTATCACTGGATGGAGAACATCAAGGATTGGTGTATTTCCCGTCAGCTTTGGTGGGGACACAGAATTCCTGCTTGGTATTGTGACGATTGCGGTGAGGTTATCGTAGCAAAGGAAACTCCCGTAGCTTGCCCTAAGTGCGGTAAAAACCATTTGCATCAGGACGAAGATACTCTTGATACATGGTTCAGTTCGGCTTTATGGCCGTTCTCAACACTCGGCTGGCCTGACAAGACACCTGAGCTTGAGTATTTCTATCCTACAAATACACTTGTAACCGGTTATGATATTATTTTCTTCTGGGTTGCAAGAATGATATTCTCTGCTATTGAGCAGACAGGTCAAGCACCGTTCAAGACCGTATTTATGCACGGTATTGTAAGAGATGAGCTTGGCAGAAAGATGTCTAAGTCACTCGGTAACGGTCCTGACCCGATTGATGTTATCAACAGATACGGTGCCGATGCGCTCAGATTCTTGCTTGTAACGGGTAACTCACCGGGAAATGACATCAGATATTCGGAAAAGCGTATCGAGGCTTGTGCAAACTTTGCCAATAAGCTTTGGAATGCTGCCCGTTATGTTCATATGAATATCGACGATTATGATGTTGAGAACAAACTTCCCGACACTCTTACTACAGAGGACAAGTGGATTGTTTCTAAGTTCAATACAGTAGCTAAGGAAGTAAACGAAAACCTTGAGAAATTTGAGCTTGGTATTGCTGTTCAGAAAGTTTACGAGTTCATTTGGGATTGTTACTGCGACTGGTACATTGAGCTTGCTAAGACAAGACTTTCGGGTGACGGCGAGGACGCTCAAAATGCAAGACAGGTACTTCTTTATGTGCTTGATCAGATTTTAAGACTTCTCCATCCGTTTATGCCGTATGTAACAGAAGAAATTTGGCAGACTATTCCTCACGAGGGTGAAACCGTTATGCTTGCTAAGTATCCGGAGTTCAAGGAAGAACTTGACTTCCCGGAGGATGTTGCCGAAATGGAAAGAGTTATGGACGCTATCCGTGCTATCCGTAACCGCCGCAGTGAGATGAATGTTCCTCCGTCAAAGAAAGCTAAGGTTTATGTTGCAACTAAGTTTGCGGATACATTTACCAACGGCACACCTTTCATTCAGAAACTTGCATCTGCAAATGAGGTAGAGGTTGCCGAGCATTTTGACATTGAGGGCGCAGTAACGGTTGTTACCGCTGACGCAAAGATTTATATTCCGCTTAGTGAGCTTGTTGACAAAGACGCAGAACTTGCAAGACTTAACAAGGAGCTTGAGCAGGTTAAGAAAAGACTTGCACAGAGCGAGGGAAAGCTCAATAATGCAGGCTTTGTTGCAAAAGCACCTGAAGCCGTTATCGAAAAAGTAAAGGGTCAGGCTGCAAAGGAAAGAGAGCAGATTGCACTCATTACCGCTGCCATTGACGCTTTAAAATAAAAAATTACAGGGCAGTCTTTGTGACTGCCCTTTGTTTAAGGTGAGTTTTTGTATGGAATGGATATTTAAAAGTTTTGACGAACTTACAAATGAAGAATTATATGCTGTTTTGAAATTGAGATTTGAAGTCTATGTAATCGAGCAGAATTGCCTTGAAATAGACCCTGATGATAAAGACCAAAAATGTATGCATTTAATACTTGAAGATGACGGTAAAATTATTGGCTATGCGAGAATTTTACCTCCTAATCTTTCATACGATGAGCCGTCTATAGGCAGAATTGTGCTTGATAAGACATACAGAGGAAAAGGACTTGGCAGAGAGATTGTGCAAAAGTGCATTGACTTTATTCACAATATTATGAAGATACAAAAAATCAGGATTTCAGGTCAGGCGTATTTGCTTGATTTTTATAAAAGCTTTGGATTTGTTGTTACCGAAGGCCCATATCTTGAGGATAAAATACCGCATTATCAAATGCTTTTAAGCTGAAAAATGCCCTTGTCTTGCGACAGGGGCATAATTTATGTGTAAATTAAAGTGTGTGATAGTAAATTACTATGTCTTCGTAATCTCCGCTTTTGAGCAAAAATCCGTTTGGAATTGTACCAAGCTCGACAAAACCGAGTTTTTTGTAGAGATGTCGGGCAGAAAGATTTGACTTTACAACTGCGTTGAATTGTAAAATTTTAAATCCGTTTTCCTTGCCTTGAACAAGACAATCCGAAACAAGCTTTTCACCGATATGTAAATTTCTTGCACTGCTTTTTACGGCATAGCTTGCGTTGCAAATGTGACTGCATCTGCCTACATTGTTGGGATGAAGAATGTATAAGCCTAAAATTTCGTGGCTTTCGGTATTTTCCGCAACCGCACAATATGTTTGTGAACCGAAAAATTCCGCACCGCTGTTTTCGTCAAGTAAATCAAGCTGCGGAAAAGCTATTCCGTCCTCTACAACTTCGTTCCAGATTTCAACCATGGCAGGGTAATCACTTTTGACTGCTTTGCGAATATTTATTTCCATAAAATCAACCTTTTGTGCGTAATCTACTAATATTTTAGCACTTAGTTTTTCTTTGTCAATATGGATTGATTTATCGGTGTAAAAGTATTATAATAAATATTTAAGACAGTACAATTTGATTTGTAAAAAATACAGATGTTTACGGTATTAAATTAGATGCGAATAAAAATAAAAGAGGTAGTTTGATGGATTACTTAAAGAGAACCTGGGCAGAGGTATCACTTGATGCAATTAAGCATAATTTTAATGAAATAAAAAACAAAGTCGGCGGCAGAGCAAAGATTTGCTGCGTTATAAAAGCAGACGGTTACGGTCACGGCGCCGTTGAACTGTCTAAACTCTATGAGCAGCTTGGCGCTGACTTTTTTGCCGTTTCAAATATTGACGAGGGTATTGAAATCCGTGAGGCAGGCGCAACACTTCCTATCGTAATTTTAGGATTTACTCCTGCAAATGAGGCTAAGCGACTTGCAGAATACAATATTTCTCAGGCAGTTTACAGCCTTGATTATGCAAAAATGCTTTCTAAGGCTTGTTGTGAGCAGAATGTGGTTTGTAAAATTCACATCAAAGTTGATACCGGTATGAGCAGAATAGGTTTTATGTGTCAGGAATTTCCGAGAGATGATTATTCTGTCGAAGAAATTAGAACAGCCTGCACTCTCAAAAATCTTGAGCTTGAGGGTATGTTTACTCATTTCTGTGTATCGGATGAAGCCGAGGATGGCAAAGACTTTACAGAAAAGCAGTACAGTTGCTTTTCTTATGTAAGGGATAAACTTAAAAAATCGGGAATTAACATTAAGATTTGCCACTGTTCAAACAGCGGTGCTATTGAAGATTACGAGCATACATATTGCGATATGGTAAGAGCGGGTATTATACTTTACGGACTTGCTCCGTCGTATAAAATTCAGAATAATTTAAATCTTATTCCCGCAATGACTTTAAAATCAACGGTTGCATATGTAAAAAATCTTAAAAAGGGTGCTGATATTTCATACGGAAGAACATTTACCGCTCCTAAAGATATGAAGATTGCAACTGTTCCGATTGGATATGCCGACGGTTTTATTCGTCAGAACGCAAAGGACGGATATATGCTTGTCAACGGTAAAAAAGCAAAAATTGTGGGCAGAATATGTATGGACCAGACTATGATTGATGTTACCGATATTGAAGATGTAAAAATCGGTGACGAGGTAGTGATTTTCGGAACAGGCGAAAACGGCGAAATGACAGCCGATGACCTTGCAAAAAATACTGATACTATTAACTATGAAGTAGTTTGCCTTGTAGGCAAGCGTGTACCGAGAATTTATATTAAAAACGGAAAAGTAATGGATGTGATGTATAAGCTATGAGAATGCTTGTTATTGACGGAAACAGTATAGTAAACCGTGCTTTTTACGGTATAAGACCGCTTACAACAAAAGACGGTCAGTTTACAAATGCGATTTACGGATTTCTTACAATGCTCACAAAAATAAAAAACGAAGAAAATCCCGATGCGGTAGCTATTGCTTTTGACCTTAAAACTCCTACATTCCGCCACAAGGCATATGCAGGCTACAAGGCAACAAGAAAAGGTATGCCGGAAGAGCTTGCCTCACAGATTAAACCGCTAAAAGAGCTTTTACAGCTTTTGGGTTATACTCTTGTGACCTGCGAGGGATATGAGGCCGACGATATTTTGGGAACATTTGCAAAGGCTTGCGAGAAAAACGGCAATGAATGTGTGATTGCGACAGGTGACCGTGATAGCTTACAGCTTGTTTCCGATACAACAACAGTGCATCTCTGCACAAACAAGCAAGACATCAGTTATACACCCGCAAAAATTCTTGAGGATTACGGCGTTACACCAAAACAGCTTATAGAAATTAAGGCTATTCAAGGCGATTCGTCCGATAATATTCCCGGTGTTGCGGGAATCGGCCCTAAGGGCGCAGGCGATTTGATTTCACGCTTTGGCAGTGTTGATTACATTTACAGCCATATTGACGAGATAGATGTTAAGGACGGAATCAGAAATAAACTTAAAAATTCCGAGGAAAATGCGAAGTTAAGCCGTATGCTCGGTGAGATTTTCTGCGAAGTTCCTATCAATACAAATGTTGAGGATTACAAAGTCGAATTAAAAGACCCCGAAGAATGTGCGAGGTTTATGGCAAAACTTGAGCTATTCTCGCTTATCGACAAACTCGGATTAAAAGAAATGCCGACAGCGGAGGAAAAGCCTGCAGCTGTGCAGAACTTTGAAGTTGTAGAAAATGCAGATGCTAATGTTCTGTATGAGAATATTAAAAAACAGGGTAAGGTATATTTTAAAACTGATTTTTCTGATATAGAAAATCCTGTTTGCAATATTCTTTTTGACGGTAAAGTTTATATTGTTAAGGATAACGAATTTTTCGACAGACTTCTTGAAAATGAAGAAATTTTGAAATTTACTCACGGCAGTAAGACAGTTTTTGCTTATGCCGATAAGAAGAATATTGAAGTAAAATCGCTTGCGTTTGATATTGAACTTGCGGCATATCTTATTGAGCCGTCATCAAAAGATTACAGTGACGAAAATTTATGCGGCGGTTACGGAATAACGCTTCCGAAAAACGAGAAGTTTTCGGAACTTTCCGCTCTTGCCGTATATGATGTGCTTTGCGAAAAACTTAAGAAAGATATAGATACAAACGAACAGGAAAAGCTGTTGACAGATATTGAAATTCCTCTTGCAAAGGTGCTTGCTAAAATGGAGAACATCGGATTTGCCGTTGACAGGCAGGGTATAGAGGACTACGGCAAGATATTGCACGAACAGATAAAAAATCTTGAAAATGAGATATACACAAGCATCGGTTATGAATTTAATATAAATTCTCCGAAACAGCTTGGCAAGGCGCTTTTTGAAGATTTAGGACTTCCGTGTAAGAAGAAAACAAAAAGTGGCTACAGTACAAACGCAGAGGTGCTTGAAAGTCTGCGCTACGAACATCCTGCGGTTGAAATGGTGCTTTCGTACCGTACGCTTGCAAAACTTTATTCAACCTATTGTGAGGGGCTGTTAAAGGTTATTGCCGAGGACGGCAGAATACACTCAAGTTTTAATCAAACCGAAACCAGAACGGGAAGAATCAGCTCAACAGAGCCTAATTTACAAAATATCCCTGTCCGTACAGAAATCGGCAGAGAATTGAGAAGGTTTTTTGCCGCAAGAGAGGGTTGGGTGCTTGTTGATGCCGATTATTCTCAAATTGAATTAAGAGTGCTTGCTCATATTTCGGGCGATAAGAATATGATAGAGGCATTTAATACGAATGCCGATATTCACACTATTACAGCGTCACAGGTTTTTAATATGCCTGTTGAAATGGTTACTCCTACAATGCGCAGTCGTGCCAAGGCGGTAAATTTTGGTATTGTGTATGGCATTGGAGCGTATTCGCTTGCTAAAGATATTAAAGTTACCAACAAAGAGGCATCTAAATATATTAAAGACTACCTCGCTCATTACAGCGGTGTTGACGAATATATGAAAAATGTCGTTGAAAAAGCAAAGCGTGACGGTTATGTTGAAACAATGTTCGGCAGAAGAAGATATTTGCCTGAACTTAGCTCGGGCAAGCATATGATGAGAGCTTTCGGTGAGCGTGTGGCAAGAAATATGCCGATTCAGGGCACTGCCGCAGATATTATCAAAATCGCAATGATTAAAGTTGACGAAAGAATGAAAAAAGAGGGCTTGCAGGCAAGACTTATTTTGCAGGTGCACGATGAGTTGATTGTCGAGGCTCCCGAAAATGAAAAGGAAACAGTGGCAAAGCTGTTGCAGGAGGAAATGGAAAACGCCGTAAAACTTTCTGTTCCTCTTACCGCCGACGCTGCTGTCGGAAGGACTTGGTATGATGCCAAAAAATAAAATTATGTTTGTATGCACAGGCAATACTTGCCGCAGCCCTATGGCAGAGGCTGTTTTTAACCGTTTTGCAGAGGAAAAAGGACTTGCCGTAAGGGCAGAGAGTATGGGTACAACAACCGTAACAGGTATGCCTGTTTCTGAAAATTCGGTTGAAGTCTGCAAAGAAATCGGTATTGATATTTCGGATATGCATTCTACGGCTTATTCCGATAAAAAACTTGACGAATATGATAAATTTTATTGTATGTCGGTAAGTCACAAGTTTTTTCTTATGACGCAGTGCGCTGTCCCTGCCGATAAAATCGAGGTTATTAATGTTGCCGACCCGTATATGTGCGGCGTTGAGGTTTACAGACAGTGCCGAGATGAAATTTGCAGTGCCGTTAAGGAAATTTTAAAACAATATGAGAATTGAAGAAATGAAAGAAAGCCACCTTTTACAGGTGGCAGAGATTGAAAATAAATGCTTTTCTCATCCGTGGTCATTAAAAAGTCTTGAGTCTGAACTAAAAAACAACGGCTCGCATTTTTATGTAAGCGTTGAGGACGATAAGGTTCTCGGCTACATAGGAATGAATGTTGTTGTTGACGAAGGATATATTTTTAATGTGGCGGTTGATGAAAACGCACGAAAAAAGGGCATAGGTACGGCTTTGATAAATACTCTTGTTACCTTTGCCAAGAAAAACAGCCTGGCTTTTTTGACTCTTGAGGTAAGACAATCCAATGAAAATGCAATAAGACTGTATTCAAACGCAGGCTTTGTTAAGGTGGGGGAGAGAAAGAATTATTATTCTGAACCTGTCGAAAACGCAATACTGATGACAAAGTATTTTTGATAAAACGAAAGGATTATTTTTATGAAGATACTTGCAATAGAGTCCTCTTGTGACGAAACCGCAGCAGCGGTTGTTGAGGACGGAAGAAAAGTTATATCCTCTGTTGTTGCCTCTCAGGTTGAGGAGCATAAACTGTATGGCGGTGTTGTTCCCGAAATTGCATCCCGCAGACACGCCGAGGCAATAGTGCCTGTTGTAAAAAACTCGCTTGAGCAGGCAGAACTTACTTTAAAAGAAATAGATGCAATTGCGGTTACATATGCACCGGGTCTTATAGGGGCTTTGCTTGTAGGAGTTAATTTTGCAAAGGGACTTTCTCTTTCAACAGGACTTCCGCTTGTTCCGACCCATCATTTAAGGTCGCACATTGCCTCTAATTATATTTCTAATCCCGATTTAAAACCGCCGTTTCTTTGCCTTGTTGTTTCGGGCGGTCACAGTCATATTGTAATGGTTGAGGATTACACAAAAATGCGCATTATCGGCAAAACAAGAGATGATGCGGCAGGCGAGGCATTTGATAAAGCGGCAAGAACTATGGGTATGCCGTATCCGGGCGGAATTGCACTTGATAAGGTAGCAGAGGACGGCGATCCTTTTGCATTTAAGTTGCCAAGACCTACCGTAAGCGGTTCACAGTATGATTTCAGCTTTTCGGGACTTAAAACAGCTGTAATAAATCTAATTCATAATTCTGCGCAAAAGGGCATAGAACTTAACAAGGCAGATGTTTGCGCATCTTTCAGATATGCGGTCGTTGACTGTTTAAAAACCAATTTTTTGAAAGCGGCAGAAGATTTAAAGGTTGACAAACTGGTTATTGCGGGCGGTGTGTCTGCAAACCGACTTTTGCGTTCTTCTTTACAGGAAGAATGTGATAAGCACGGACTTGCTTTTTATATGCCCGAAAAATCTCTTTGCGGTGACAATGCGGCAATGGTTGGCTCGCAGGGATATTATGAATTTTTAAGCGGAAATATTGCAAGCACAGACCTTAATGCTTTTGCCACTATGAGTATTGAACTGTAAATAAATATGTATTAATTTGTGGCATTTGTTAATTAATTGTTGACATTTGTTGACTTGTACTTTATAATAAACATTAAGGCAAATTATGTATATTTACAGTGGTTTGCTGATTTTATGCTTACAAATTTATGGAGGAAAAAGATGGACAATTACAACAATAACGGCTACAACAACGATTCTTGGAATAACCCACAGGGCAACGGCCCGGATCCACAGCAGAATAACTACTCAAATCAGGGTTACCAGCAGCCTTACGGTACAGACAATAATCAGGGTTACCAGCAGCCTTACGGTACAGATAATAATCAGGGTTATCAGCAGCAGTCATATGGTGCAAATGATTATCAGCAGCCATACGGTTCACAGCCTGATTACAGTAACTACAATCAGAATAACTATCAGCAGCAGTATCCTAACTACAATCAGTATCCTGTAGAGGATAAAAGCGCAAAGAATAATGCTACTGCATCACTTGTACTCGGTATTATAGGCCTTTGCTGTTGTGCTCCTTGCGGTATAGTTGGTCTTATTCTTGGTATTAATTCTAAAAAGGCAAATCCTGAAAATAACGGACTTGCAACTGCAGGTATCATTCTTTCTATTATTGCTTTAGTAATATGGGCAATACTTCTTATTACTCAAATTGTTTCAGGCGCATTTATCAGTTCAATTTCCTAATTTACTATTAATTTTATTACATAGCAAGCAACAAGCGGACTATATGTCTGCTTGTTTTGCTTTGAGGTGATTTTTATTATTAAGCCGTACAATACATATCAAAAAATTTTGGTTTTAATTTTACCGTTTGCCTCACTTTTTTTGTGTTATCTGATTTGTGCTTTTGCGTTTAAGTACATTTCATTGCCACCGTGTTATATACATCATTTTACAGGTTTGTATTGCCCCGGCTGTGGAGCGACAAGAGCGGTATATGCGCTTGTTAACGGAGATATTCTGCTTTCGCTAAGGCAAAATGCTTTTTTAGCGGTTGGAATAGTTATTGTGCTTATTCTGTATATTCAGTTCGTACTCCGTGCTTTTGGTAAAAAAATCAATACATTTATTAATACGCAAGGTTTTATATGGATAATGTTTGCTTTATTGATTGTTTATACAATTTTAAGAAATATTTTTCCCACACTTGCTCCTGTGGAGATTACATATTAAGCGGGTTTGTAAAATTATAATATTTTCAATAAATTATTGACATTAAAATAACTGTATTTTATAATTATATTGAGTAGGTTATATTAATTTGCTTTTGTGGCTTATTAAAATTTGGAGGAAAACTATGGACAATTACAACAACGAAAATTGGAACAATAACCAAAACCCACAGCAAAATCAGAATACATATTCTGCACAGGACTATCAGCAGCCATACGGTTCGCAAAACTATTCCGCACAGGATTACCAGCGACCATATGGGACTGACAACAATCAAAATTATCAGAATTCTTACGGCACAGGTTACAATCAGACTCCGTCTTATCAGCAGCCTAACTATAACAATATGAGCAATGACGAAGAGCATGTTTCTGTTCTTCACTGGATTGGAATTTTCTGCCTTAATATCATTCCGTGCGTAGGCCCTATTGTTTATCTTATTATGATGTTTGTTTGGGCTTTTGGCAGCACACCTAAAAAGTCACTTAAGAATTTTGCAAGAGCACAGCTTATCTTGTCTGCGATTGCATTAGGTATTATGATTATTATGATTATTATTTCAGCAGCAACAGGTGCTGCTTTATTCAGCGGTTATAGCGGTTCAGACAGCTATAATTATTATTAATTTTTACAGCAAGTTTTTATATACGAGGTGGTATAAATAATTACTCCATATAAAACATATCAAAAAATATTGGTATTTATATTACCGTTTGCATCTGTTGGTATGGCGTATTTGTTTTCGTTGTATGTTTTCAGATACATAACATTACCGTCTTGTTATTTATACGAGCTTACAGGAATTTACTGTCCCGGGTGCGGCTGTACAAGAGCGGTTTATGCGCTAATTCACGGAGATGTTATATTGTCGTTAAAGCAAAATCCGTTGGTTATAGTTTCTCTTGCTGCATTATTTGTACTTTATATTGAACTCGTTTTCAGAGCTTTCGGAAAAAAACTGCGCACATTTGTACACAGCAAATACTTTTTATGGGGTGCGTTTATAGCGATAATGATATATACGGTATTGAGAAATATCTTTCCGCAGCTTGCTCCGATAGAGCTTGTGTAAAATTAAAACTTTATAATTCGGTAGAAAGGCAATGTAAAAGTTGCCTTTTTATTTTTTGAAAAATTTTTCGGAAAAGTGTTGACAAATACTCGCAAATAGTATATCATATAAATACAGTAATCATTACTGATTTATATGATAATTATAGAAAATATGAATTAGAAAGGGTTGAACTTTATGGCAAATAAATATGCCGGTACACAGACAGAGAAAAATTTACTTGAGGCTTTTTCAGGTGAATCACAGGCAAGAAATAAATATACTTACTTTGCGTCAAAGGCTAAGAAAGACGGATTTGAGCAGATAGCTTCATTATTTCTGAAAACAGCAGATAATGAAAAAGAACATGCAAAGATGTGGTTTAAAGAATTGAACGGTATTGGCAGTACAGCAGAAAATCTTGCCGCAGCTGCAGAGGGCGAAAATTACGAGTGGACTGATATGTACGAAGGTTTTGCAAAGACAGCGGAGGAAGAGGGATTTCCTGAACTCGCAAAGAAATTCCGTATGGTCGGTGCTATTGAAAAAGCACACGAAGAGCGTTACCGTGCATTACTCCATAATGTTGAAATGCAGGAAGTGTTTGCAAAGAGTGAAGTTAAGGTATGGGAATGTCGTAACTGCGGTCATATTGTAGTAGGAGAGAAAGCTCCGCAGGTTTGCCCTGTGTGCGCTCACCCACAGTCATACTTTGAAATTCACGAAGAAAATTATTGATTATTGACAGAGTTTACTGTATAATAATTTAAATTCAAAAGATTTTAAATATAGTTTAGCAAACTGTTTTGCCAAGTAACTATAAAAGTATTTTGTTAAACCGTAATTAATAAAGAAAATAGAACAATATAAAAACAGCAGTCAATATCGTAAAGTAATGACCCGACCCCCAAAAGTTAGACCTAAAAAATCTAACTTTGGAGGTCGGTAT